>Ga0105245_10000163_pt1 | contig 62999 bp, 62 predicted proteins | sample KBSM54metaG_FD_81523 | JGI IMG/M metagenome (GOLD analysis project Ga0105245, IMG submission 81523) | Miscanthus rhizosphere microbial communities from Kellogg Biological Station, Michigan, USA - KBS M5-4 metaG | ecosystem: Host-associated > Plants > Roots > Rhizosphere > Soil | place... | reverse complement strand
GATGTGCGCCGCCTTGTTCGGATTGATGTTGGTGTGCTCGACGATCACGCGCGCGCCGGTCGCCTTCGCCGGCTCCATCACCGACTTCACGTGCGCCGCCGTGAACGCGCCGCGATCGAAGCGGAAGTTGAGGTAGCCCGCGCCCTCCACGGTCACGGCGGATACGAACAGCGGCAGCTGGAGCCCGTTCGCCAGCGCTTCCGCGATCTCGCGCGGCTTGCGCTTCAGCACCTTCGCCAGCTCGAGCGCGAGCGGCGTGGCGAGATCCCCCATGTTCAGTTTCGGCGGCGCCTGCAGGATCACCCGCTCGATGGGATGGGCGAAAAGGGCGAGCACGCGGCTGCGCAGCGTGTCGGTGAGTTGCTCAACGATCTGTTCGAGGATCATGACTTGTATCGTTCCATAACTTCAGCACCTGCCGCCCGCCGCGATTTTCGAAGAGATTGATCGCGGCGTTGTCCTGCGCGAAATGCCGCGAGGCCATGACCGGCAATTCCATCAGGACGGTCGCCGCGATGCGGATGGCGGTGCCGTGCGTGACGACGATCGGCCGCGCGGCCTCGATCTGCGCCAGGGCCTCGGCGATACGGCGCCGCACGTCGTTGTGCGACTCGCCCTCGGGACACGGGCAATCGCCATCCACACTCCAGCGAAGAAAGATCTCGTGATCCGCTTTCCGTACCTCGCGAAACGACTGCCCTTCCCATCGCCCGTAACCCATCTCGCGAAGTCCGTCGAGCGTCCTGATCTCCAGGCCGAGCGCCTCGCTGATGATCCCCGCCGTCGACATCGCGCGGCCGAGCGGAGAGCTGTAAAGCGCGTCCGCTCCGTACACCTTCAGACGCTGCGCGGCGGCGCGCACCTGCCGCTCGCCGAGCTCCGAGAGCGCGCTGTCGTTCCAACCCTGCGCGATTCCCGCGGCGTTCTGCACGGTCTCGCCGTGGCGGACGAGGATGAGTTGCTCGATCACGCGACCAACGACCTGGCGGTCATTTCCGCCGGCTGTTCGAGACCGAGGATCGTGAGGATGGTGGGCGCGACATTTTCGAGCGACCCGGGACCATCGAGCTCGTAACGCTGCTTCGGATCGAACAGGATCAGCGGTACCGGATTCGTCGTGTGCGCCGTGTGCGGCTGATTCGTCTTCGGATCGAACATCAGCTCGCAATTGCCGTGGTCCGCCGTGATCAGCGCGACGCCGCCCACCTTCTCGACCGATTTCAGAATGCGATCGATCGCCACGTCGGTGTCGTGCACCGCTTCGATCGCCGCCTTCATGATCCCGGTGTGGCCGACCATGTCGGGGTTCGCGATGTTCATGATCACGACGTCGACCTTCCGCTCTTCGATGACCGGAATGACTTTGTCGACCACTTCGAACACCGACATCTCCGGCTTGAGGTCGTACGTCGCCACTTTCGGCGAGGGGACGAGGATCCGCTGCTCGCCGTCGAATTGCGTGTCGGAGCCGCCGTTGAAGAAGAAGGTGACGTGCGCGTACTTCTCGGTCTCGGCGATGCGCAGCTGCGTGAGGCCGTTCCGCGACAGCACCTCGCCGAGGTTGTTGCGGATCGCGACCGGCGGAAAGATCACCGGCAGGCCGAAGTCCTCGCGGTACTGATTCATGGTGATGATGTCGACGCGTGGCGTCATCGCGCGCGTGAAGCCGTCGAAGGCGGCGTCTTTGAACGCGGTCACGATCTGCCGCATGCGGTCCGCGCGGAAATTGAAGAAGATCAGCACGTCGCCGTCTTCGACCCGTCCCTCGTGCGCGCCCTCGGGCGTGAGGACGGAGATCGGCTCCATGAACTCGTCGGTGACGTCCTGCTCGTAGAAACGACGGACGGTCTGGAGCGGATCCCTGGTCTCGGTGCCGACGCCGAGGGTCATCAGGTCGTAGCCGCGCTGCACGCGCTCCCAGCGCTTGTCGCGATCCATCGTGAAGTAGCGGCCGACGATCGTGGCGAGGTGCGCGTTCGGCTTCCCCGCGAGAAAACCGATCAGGTCGCCGAGGTACTTCTCGGCCGATTTCGGCGGCGTGTCGCGGCCGTCGAGGATGGCGTGGACGTAGACGTTCTTCGCGCCGCCGTTCAGCGCGACGTCGATCAGGCCGTGTAGATGTGACTGCAGCGAGTGGACGCCGCCGTCGGACAGCAGTCCCGCCAGATGCACGTTCCTGCCGCGCACGTCCGGAAGCGTGACCTCATGCCGTGCGATCGCCTTGGAAATGCGGACGATGTCCTGATCGACGACCCGTCCCGCGCCGATGTTCAGATGTCCGACCTCGGAGTTCCCCATCTGCCCAGCCGGCAATCCGACCGCCAGTCCCGACGCTTCGAGAGTGGTCCAGGATGAGCTCCGCCAGAGGTCGTGAAAGCGAGGGGTGTCGGCCTGGGCGATGGCGTTCCATTCACTGTCTTTGCGACAGCCGAAACCATCGAGAACGATGAGGATCAGGAAGGGACGCTCCGCCATGGCGGCGGGCAAAATATCAGATTACGCGGAGGGCTGCTTTTCGCGCTTGAAGACCATGCCGATGTGATCGGTCGCGCCGGTCTTGAAGTTGATGGAGGTGATGCTGACCAGCTCCCAACCGTCGTCGCCGAGGCGGTTCAGCTCTTCGGCGCGCCGCGGATCCATCGAATAGTTCTCCGACCGGACGTTGATGATTTTGTACTCCCAAACCTTCATGGGTCCGCCCCCCTCCCGCGGTGCAATTGCCGATGAGTCGGGCGGAAGTGTAGCAGATGTCTAAGGTTGCGCGGTTTTGCGCAACCACTCCACAGCCTCGGCCGGAAAGTCCGTGATCACCCCATCGCATCCGACGTCGCGCAGCCGTTGCCAGTCGCGCTCGCGGTTCGGGCTCCAGGGGACGACCCGAATGCCTCGCGCGTGCACCGACTCGACCATTTCGGCGTCGACATATCGAAATTGCGGATAGACCCACGTCGCGCCGAGGCGCTCGGCGTAGTCGGCGAGGCCGACGAAATAACCGAAGACCGTCAGTCCAAGCGGAAGTCCGGCCTTCCGGCGATGCAGCTCAGCGATGAGCGAGTGATCGAACGACGCCACGACGATGTTGGGCCACCTCGAGACCTGTTCGAGCAGTACGTCCTCCCACTTGCTCCGCTTCACCTCGAGGCACATGTGAGCGCGTCCGGCGAAGCGTTCGAGCGCGCGCACCTTCTCCACTTTCTGCAGGTCTTCGAAGCGGTGCAATTCGCAGGCGATCTCGTCAATTTCGTCGTCGTGATAGAGCACCGCAACGCCGTCGGAGAGCAATCGAAGGTCGGTCTCGAAGCCGTCCGCGCCGCCGCGCAACGCCTCCTCGAATGACTCGATCGAGTTCTCCCGAAAACGGGTCGGACTGCCGCGGTGGCCGAGGATCAAAAACTGATCAGACATCGTCGTAATCTCTTGTCCCGTCGCAGCTAACGTGCTACGTTGCTTCGACAACGGAGAGACGATTCCATGCCGAAAAAAATCCTCCTCGCGGATGACAGCATCACCATCCAGAAGGTCGTCGAGCTGACATTTTCGGACGGCGATTACGAGGTCGTGGCGGTCAACAACGGCGCAAAAGCGATCCAGAAGCTATCGGAGATGCGCCCCGATATCATCCTCTCCGACATCATCATGCCGGAAAAAAACGGCTACGAGGTATGCGAGTACGTAAAGTCGCATCCCGAGCTGCGGAATCTTCCGGTCGTCCTCCTCACCGGCACCTTCGAGCCATTCGACCCCGACCGCGCCGAGAAGGCCGGTTGCGACGCCGTCGTGACCAAGCCGTTCGAATCACAGAGCCTCATCCATAAGGTCGAAGAGCTGATCGAGGCCAGCCGGTCGGCGGCATCCGCTGCCGCGGCGGCCGCTCCGGTCCCGATGTCGACGACCGAGTCGCCGTGGGAAGAGCCGGTGCAGGAAACCCACGAGGCGCCCTTCGCCGCCCCCGAGCCGTTCGCGCACGGCGGCGACATCTTCGGCGCGCCGCAGGCCCCGACGAACCCGACGACGGAGATGCCGTTCGATGCCCCGGCGGAGCCCGCGTTCGGCGGCGAGACCCGCGCCTTCCCGCAGCTGAATTTCGACGAGCTCCAGCGGATGCAGCAGGAGCCCACGCCGATGGCCGCCGCACCTGCGGAAGAACCGCAGGCCGCGCCCTGGGACGAAGGTCCGGCGTTCGGCGGCGAGACCCGCGCGTTTCCGCGGATGTCTTTCGACGAGCTGCAGAAGCAAATGCAACAGCCGGCCGCAGCCGCCCCTCCACCCGCCGCGGAACCTCCGGCACCGGAACCGTCGCCGTGGGAAGAGCAGGCTCCCGCATTCGGTGGCGAGACCCGCGCCTTCCCCCGGATGTCGTTCGATGAGCTGCAGAAGCAGATGGAGCAGCCCGCCGCAGCTCCCGCCCCTCCGCCCCCGGCCCCCGAGCCGTCGCCGTGGGATGAAGGTCCGGCCTTCGGCGGCGAGACGCGCGCCTTCCCGCGCATGAGCTTCGACGACCTTCAGAACGCGCAGCCCGAGCCCGAGCCGGAACCGGCAGCGCCGGAACCGTCGCCGTGGGAAGAGCCCGCTCCGGTCGCCGAGATCGCCGCGCCTGAGCCATCGATCTGGGACGAGCAGCCCGCCGCGGAGCCGGAAGCGCCGATGTTCGCCGATTCGCCGTTCGCGGCGCCCGAGCCCGAGCCCGAGCCGCTGATGGCCGAGCCGGAACCGGAGTTTGAACCGGAGCCGGAGCCCGAGCCTGCGCCGATGATTGCGCCGGCGGCGGAACCGATGGTCAACCCGCAGATCACCGACGACCTCGCTCCGGCGATGAGCGCCGGAGGCGTCGACCTCACCGACGAGCAGATCGAGCGGATCGCCAAGCGTGTCGTGCAGATGATGTCCGAGCAGGTCGTCCGCAACATCGCCTGGGAAGTGATCCCCGACATGGCCGAGATGGTCGTGAAGGAGCGCATCAAGCAGCTCGAGGCGGAGTAGCGCCTGAAGATCTACACCCGCACCGGCGATCGCGGCGAGACGTCGCTCTTCGGCGGCGCGCGCGTGGCGAAGAACGACCCCCGCATCGAGGCCTACGGCACGATCGACGAATTGAACTCGTTCATCGGCGTCGCCCGCGCGGCCTGGCCCTCCTCACCGTGCGATGAGGAGCTGGCGCACGCACAATCGGACCTCTTCGACGCCGGCGCGCATCTCGCCTCTCCCGGCACGAGCCGCTTCACCGGCATCGAGATCAGCCGCATCGAGTCGCTCGAGCGCGGCATCGACGCGATGGAAGAGGAGCTCGCGCCGCTGAAGAACTTCATCCTGCCGGGCGGCTCGCTCGCCGCCGCGCAACTCCACGTGGCGCGCTCGGTCTGCCGCCGCGCGGAGCGGCTGGTGGTCGCGCTGCACGACGACTCCCCCCCGACGCAGTCGACGATCGCATACCTCAACCGCCTGTCGGATTACCTTTTCGTCGCCGCGCGCTTCGCCAATCTGCGGCACGGCGTGCCCGACGTGCCGTGGACTAGTCGGTAGACGACGCGCCCCGTTTCGCCGGCTTTGCCGAGTTCACCCAGGCGCTCCACCAGAAATCGCGCAGCAACGACGCGCCGGCCGCCAGGCGATCGGTGGCGAACTCTTTCCCCTCGGCCGACACCGGCTTGTTGAACAGATCGAAATCGCCTGCCTTGTCGAGTTGATAGACCCGCTCGACGAGCGAGTTCGACGTGGTGATGAACTCGAGCGCCGTGGCGAAGTAATTGGTCCGCAGCACGGGAGCGGCGACCTTCGGGGTCACGTCCGCCGTCACGATGTTCTGCGTCACGAAGTAGAGCTCGAAGCGGTCGTGCGTACCGCAGTCGTTCGCGTAGCCATTCGGATTCGGCTCGTTCCAGCCGTTGTACTTCGTCGTCGTGTGATGAGGATTCGATGAGTCGGCGACGAAGTGCCCGAGGATGCCGGCGATGGAGACGATCTGGCGCTCGATGTAGCGGCGCTCCCCCGCGTTCGGGGGCGTGGCGCGCCAGATGCGAAACTCCGTCGTCAGCTGGTCCTCGAGCTCCGCGATGCGCCACGGCAGAAAGCCGGCCGTCGAGTTGTACAGACCGTGCTTCCGCAGCGTTCCCGATTTGTAGAGCAGATCGATGAAGCGGTAGCGGTCGGCCGGCAGCTTCAGTCCTTCGACGTTCTCGAAATTCAGGTAGTGATCGGGCGGATTCATCGCGTCGAGCGACTCGCCCGTGGCGCGCCAGCGATCGGGCTCCGGCCCGAGGTATGTCAGCTCGCCCGCGGCATCGAGGAAGAACGCCGGCATCTCTTTCGGCAGGCCGATGGCCGCGGCTTCGTTGGAGATCAGGTGGCCTTTCTGGCCCCAGGCGAGGAGGGAAGGCGTTGCGAGAAGGGAGAGGAGGAGGACGAGGGCGCGCTTCATGTCAGCGCGCGATTCTAGTCTTCCTTCTTCTTGATCTGTTCGGCGAGGTAGTTCTGGATGCCGACCTGCTCGACGAGCGAGATCTGCGCCTCGATCCAGTCGATGTGCTCTTCCTCGTCCTCGAGGATCTCCTCGAGCAGATGGCGCGAGTTGTTGTCGCCGATCTCGTTGCAGGTGGTGATGCCGTTGTTCAGGCGCTCCACCGCTTCCATCTCCAGGCCGAGGTCGAGGCGGAACTGTTCGGCGACGCTTTCGCCGATGTTGACCTTGCCGAGGCGCTGCATGTTCGGGATGCCCTCGAGGAACAGGATCCGCTCGATGACCTCCTCGGCGTGCTTCATCTCCTCGATGGAGTGCTTGCGGATCATGTGGTGCAGGCGCTCGTAGCCCCAGTTCTCACACATCTCGCCATGGACGAAGTACTGATTGATGGCGGTGAGCTCGGCGGTGAGAACGTCATTGAGGACTTCGATGATCTTCTTGTCGCCCTTCATGGCGCCGAGGTTATCACGCGAAGGCAAGGGCGCGATCCGCGCAGCAGGCGGCGCAACGGTCGGCGCGGCCGCAGTCGACGGCGTCGTCGATCATCCGCTCCAGCATGTCTTCGCAGCCGCCGCACTGCCCGCCGATGCCGGACTGTTCGAGCTGGCCGAGGCAGGTGGCGCCTTGGTCGATGGCGTTGCGGATGTCGCGGTCGGAAACTCCCTTGCAGAGGCAGACGATCATGTTCGGTCCTGTGGATTTTAATTGAGACTGAGTCTCATTAGCAACATGATCGGACCGGGAAGCTATTTCGGGTATGACGGATGTCACACGTGCGTGTGATCGGAGTGTCGGGAGGAGGGAGATGGTCGGGGCAAGAGGATTTGAACCTCCGACCTCACGGTCCCGAACCGTGCGCTCTAACCAGGCTGAGCTATGCCCCGAAGTAACGGCGAGAAGGGACGCGAATTCTAGGGGATTCGCGCCGCCCGGTCAAACGGCAGCCCTTACGCGTTCATTCCGTATCAGAAGCGATAGGCCACGCCGAACGCGGCAATCAGCGGCTTCACCTCCAGCCGTATCGCCACGTCGGTCCCGGGGAACGTCGTCTTCCCATGCGTCTCGACCGGGACGTACCGGACGTCGCCGAACGCATCCCATTTGTTCGAGATGTGGATGCGCAGACCCGCGTCGAGCAGCAGGCCGGTCGGGTCATTGAACGCGATGCCTCTCGCCCCGCTGCTGCCGATCTCCTCATTCACGTTCTGCAGGATGATGTGCGCGGCCCCGGCTCCGATGTACGGACGGAGCATCCCGTGCTCCATCGGATGCCACTGCAGGACCGCCATGATCGGATAGAGCTGCGCATGTCCGAGGTCGAGGTGCCCGACGAAATCGGACCCGACGGTCGTCACGTGCAGGCGGGAGCGGAACCCGGAAGCCTTTCCCTCGATCGACACGCGATCCGACAACCAGACGTTCAAGCCGGCTCCGGCTCCCCAGCCGTTGGAGAAATCGGGAGTGATCTGCTGCGTCCCGCTCGAGAAGTCGGTGACCTCGCCGGTGCGCCGCACACCCTCGGCGTCGAGCAACAAATCGATTCCATGCTGCGCGAAAGCGGGCGCGGCGACGAACGCGGCGAGGAGCAGCAACCCGAGCTTCTTCATGCGACGGATCGGAACGCAAGAAACAGTCCCGTGAACGCGGAACAGGCGTGACAGGCCCGGCGTTGCGGCTGGACGAAGGAGGGCGTATGTCTCGCATCGCAGCAATCCTCGCTCTGCTGCTGGCGGTTCCTCTCACCGCCCAGCAATTCGGAGAAAAAGTCGACGTCAACCTCGTGCTCGTCGACGCCATCGTCACCGACACCACCGGCCATCAGATCCTCGGACTGGAAAAGGACGATTTCGTCGTCACCGAGAACGGGCAGCCCCAGAAGATCGAATCGATCGATTACTTCACCAACCGCAGACTCCTCAACGCCCGCGAAGGGAACGTCCCGTTCAAGGCCGAACGGGTGCGCGAAGATCGTTACTTCGTCTTCTTCTTCGACAAGCCGGATGGAGGAGAGCTGTACGACCGCCTGCGCCTGGCGCGCGAGGCCGCGCTGACCTTCGTCGATACCGAGATGCAGCCGAACGACCAGGTGGCCGTCGTGTCACACGACATGCGGCTGAAGGTCTTCAGCGATTTCACCAACGACAAGAAGCAGCTGCACAAGGCGCTCGACGACGTGATGTACTTCGGCCTCGGCCTGAAGAAGCCGGCCGACGCGCCGCCGCAGTCGATCCTCGGCGCGATCAACGGCAAGGCGATGATGAGCAGGTCGGGCACGGTCTACGAGGCGCTGAACGTCCTGGCCGAAGCGCTCCGCCCGATCAAGGCGCGCAAGAACCTCATCCTCTTCTCGCCCGGCATCCATGAAGGGGGCGAGGATTACCGCGAAGGGATCCTCCTCAACCGCAGCCGCTACTACGATCCGATGATCCACGCCCTCAACGCGGCGAACGTCACGGTCTACTCGATGAACCTGCATCGCAACGCGCCGGAACTGCCGCTCTATCACCAGACGCTGCAGCTCATCGCGCAGGACACGAACGGCGAGTACTTCCGCCACCCGGTCAGCTTCACGTCGCCGGTGAAGCACGTCGAGCAGACGAACAACGGCTACTACCTCATCAGCTACTACACGCAACGCGACAAGGGAGCGAAGGGTTACCAGAAAGTCGCGGTGACGCTGAAGAATCCCGAGTTCAAGGTGAAGGCGCGCGAAGGCTACGTCTACGGCGAGTAAAAGCGCACCCGCTCGCCCGGCGCCAGCCGGGCGAGCTTCCAGATCTCGCTCGACAACACGGTCATCGGCTGCAGATAGCCGCCGGTGACCGGATGATCCGGTCCCATCACCACCAGCGAGCCGTCGGGATGCAGTTGCACCGTCCCGCACTGCATCCCGCATGACGGCAGATCACGCGGCGCCTCGATCCCGATCGGCCGCAACGGCCGCAGCCTGATCCCGACCCGATCGATCTGCGGCGTGACCTCGCATTCGATCTCGCTGATGGAAGGTTCATGCGGCCCAGGCGCAATCGCGATGTCCAACCGTTCCCCCTCTCCCCGCGCGCGGGGAGAGGGGTCAGGGGTGAGGGGTTGGGGCAGCATCGCCGCGTGCAGCTTCATCCCCCGCGTCACGCGCACTGCCTCCTCCGCATACTTCGGCACTTCCAGGCCGCCTTCGATCGCGATGTACCCGCGGAGCGACTTCAGCCGACCGTCAACTAATTGACGAACTTCGCCGTCCCACATCGCCACCCGCCGCGGCTGCGTCAGCCGCAACGCCGGCGCGACGAGCACGCACTCGAGCAGCGCTGCGTCGTCCGCATTACCCACCGCGCGATTCGCAAGCGCCGCGGCGTACTCATCGAACGGACCTCCCGGCGCGAGCCCGTGCTCCACGCGCGACCAGTCGCGCCGTCCGACGATCCGCGTCAACTGTCCCGGCGAGATCACCTCCGCGATGACCTCGCCCTTCGGCTGCCACGGCGCGAGCGGCGCAGCCGCCGGCAACGACGCGGCCGGCACCACGTGCACGACATCTCCCGGCGCGATCAGATTCGGCGGCTCGCGATTCGGATCCCACAGCGTCGCGTTCGTCCACCCGAGGACGTTCCAGCCGCCCGGCGTGTCGATCGGATAAAAGCCGGCCATGTTGCCGGCGACCGCGAACGATCCCCGCGCGACGGGGCGGGAGGTGGGGAGGCGGGGCATGGGATCGGGCCAGCCTTCGAGGTAGGCGAAGCCGGCGCGGAAGCCGAGGTAGCGCGCGGTGAGCGTGACTTCGCGGGGGTCGCGCTCGAAGACGACCGGGATGCGATGAGTTGCCGGTTGCCGGTGACCGGGTGCCGCGGTAACCGGCAAGTGGCAACCGGTAACGACGAGCAACGACGAATGCCCGATGATCACGACTCCGCGCGCTCGCCACTCCTCCGCCGCGGCGTGCAATTCCGTCGCGGTCACGTCGCCGAGATCGATCAGAAATGCGCGGTCACCGGCGGGGCGGACTTGCATCGGCGCGAGACTAGCATCTACCGTGCTCGACGATGAACCGCGACCACGACTGCCATCTCCAGGACCTTGCGCGCGAAGCGATGATCGAGCACGGCCTCGCGCCTGACTTCAACGACGAGATCGAACAGCAGCTCGCCGGCATCACCGGACCGGCGCGCGAGAACGACTCGGCCATCCGCGATCTGCGCAAGCTCCTCTGGTGCTCGATCGACAACGACGACTCCCGCGACCTCGATCAGCTCACCGTGGCCGAGGACCTCGGCGGCGGCAAGATCCGGGCGATGGTCGCGGTGGCGGACGTCGACGCGCTGGTGAAGAAACAGACGCCGATCGACGATCACGCCCGCCAGAACACGACCTCGATCTACACGGCGGCGAAGATCTTTCCGATGCTGCCGGAGAAGCTCTCCACCGATCTCACCTCGCTCAATGACGACCAGGAGCGGATCGCGCTGGTCATCGACATGACCCTCTCCGCCGACGGCTCGGTGATCGAGAGCGACGTCTATCGCGCCATGGTTCACAACAAGGCGCAGCTCGCCTACAACGCGGTCGCCGAGTGGCTCGACGGCGGCGAAATGCCGGAGAAAATGCGGCCGGTGAAAGGGCTCGCCGAGAACCTGAAGCTGCAGGACCAGATCGCCGACCGGATGCGCGAGCTGCGGCACGAGAACGGCGCGCTCGACCTGGAGACGATCGAGGCGCGGCCGGTGTTCAGCAATGGTCAAGTGGTTGACCTTCGGCAGGAGAAGCGCAACAACGCGCGGATGCTGATCGAGGACTTCATGATCGCGGCGAACGGCGCCACGGCGCGCTTCCTCGACGCGCACAAATCGCCCAGCCTGCGCCGCGTGGTGCGCTCGCCGGAGCGGTGGGACCGCATCGAGGCCATCGCCGCGGAGCTCGGCGACTCGCTCCCGCCCGATCCCGATCCGGTCGCGCTCTCGGAGTTCCTCGTGCGCCGCCGCAAGGCCGATCCGATGCGCTTCCCCGATCTGTCGCTGGCCATCGTGAAGGCGATGGGCGCCGGCGAGTACGTGGTGGAGATGCCGGGCGGGCAATCGATCGGTCACTTCGGTCTCGCCGTCAAGGACTACTCGCATTCGACCGCCCCGAATCGCCGCTTTCCCGATCTCATCACGCATCGCCTGGTGAAAGCCGTGCTGCACAAGGAGACTCCCGCCTACACGCACGACGAGCTGGCGCAACTGGCCGAGCACTGCACGAACCAGGAAGACGAGGCGAACAAAGTCGAGCGGAAGGTGCGGAAGTCAGCCGCGGCGTGCCTGCTTCAGGACCGCATAGGCCAGCGCTTCGACGGCATCGTCACCGGCGCCGGACCGAAGGGAACGTGGGCCCGCGTCTTCCATCCGCCGGTGGAAGGAAAGATCGTGCACGGCTTCGATGGACTCGACATCGGCGAGCGCGTGCACCTGAAGCTGATCCACGTCAATGTCGACGCCGGCTTCATCGACTTCGTGCGGACGCATTGATCCACTGATACGGCAGGAGCGTCGATCGTCCGTCGCGGCCGATGATCTCGACTTCGAGATCGGTCTCCTTCTGCACCGTTCCGCGGAACGTCACGGCCGGCATCCGGAAGCGGCGCTCCACCCACGGTGCGGGCGTGAGTGACGCCGGAATCGCGACGCTGTGGTTGTCGATCCAGAGCGTCACCCGCGCGACACCTTTCGGCGCGCTCGCCCAGCCGGTAACGTCGGGACGAACGCTGGCGAGGTATCCGAACGGAATCGAATTGCGATCGCTGCGCACACTCGGCCTCGCGTCGGGCTCGTTCCTGCGCACGGCGTAGACGTCGTCGCCGAGGATGCCGTCGTCGAAGCGGCGGAGAAACACGAGACGGCCGCGCGCGACCTGGCGCCTGACGAATTCTTTTTCGGCGATCGCGCGATCGTTGTGCACGATGACCAGGCTGCACTCCGACGCCTCGAGGCGATCCATCAGCGCGTCAGGGATCGGGTCCTTCCGCGCGAGCGCGAGGATCGCGGTGGTGCTCGGCGGATTGAAGCCCCAGCCGTTGAGCATCGGGCGGTGGTGCGCGGTCTCGTGCAGCATGTATTCGAACTCGTCGTGCTCGATGCCGAACGGCAGGTGCGCGACGCCGCCGCGCATCGGCGCAGAGCGCAGCCAGCTGTAGACCGCCGGCGTGTCGCGCGGCGCGAGGAACCAGTGGATCGGCGCGGCGCGGAGCTCGAAAAGCAAGGCGATGGCGATCAGCGTGTTCGCAAATCTCATCCGTTGCGCGCCCAACGCCGCGAGCATTGCGATCCCGACATACGCGATCACCGCCCACCGCGCCGGCACGCGAATGCCGCGAAACACGCCGAGCGAGTTGAAGAGCGCCGAATGAAACCAGCCGTTGAGTCCGAGCGATCCGAGGAATCCGACGACGGTCCACAACACGCCGATTTGTGTAGCGACAGGCGCCCTCGCCTGTCGGCCGAACCAGATCCCCGCCATCGCCAGCAGCAGCGCGAGATATCCCGGAAACAGCCGCCGCTCCGCGTCCGTCGGAGCGTCATCCGTCTGCAGCGGCGCGTAGAAGCGATTCATGCCGGTCACGTACAGCCAGTCGCCGGCGACGGCGGAGTGCGAGCGCGTCTCCTGCACGTCGCCGCGCATGTGGTACTCCTGCATCGCGGCGCGATACGGCAGGAGGAAGGGCAGCAGCAGCACGACCGCGGCGATCGTCGCGGCGCCGATCTTCAAATACGCCCGGTCGTCCCGGCGCAACGCGATCGGCGTCGCCAGCGCGATGGCGAACGATCCGAAGACGAAGTAGTGCAGGTTCGTCCAGCCGTTCATGAAGAAGATCGCGCCGAACAGCGCGGCGTTGCGCCACGTCCGCTCGCGCGCGAAATGCAGCAGCGCCGCGATCATCAGCGGCAGCCATCCCGCCCAGGCGATCTGCAGATGCGGCAGCTGCGCGAACCGCCACGGCACGAACGCGGCGAAGATCCCGGCCACGATTCCGGCGCCGGCCGATCCGGTGATCATTCGCCCGAGGACGTACGTGCCGAAGCCGGTGAAGGCGAAGCCGAGGATCCAGAGGATGTTCGCCGCGGTGATCGGACCGGCGCCGAGCCAGCGCAGCGGCGCGGCGAAGACGGCGATGCCGCAGAGGTGCTCGGAGAATGCGAGCGTGTTGTGATTCGGATAGAAGACCGGCGCGTCGAAGAGGCGCGTGCCGAGATGCGTGGCGGCGTAGATGTCCCAGTCGAGATAGCAGGCGTTGAGGTACGGATCGCCCCAGTCCGACACCGCGCGCGACATGTTGCGCGCCAGCGGCCAGGTCATCGCGATGCTCAGGACGATGAAGAGGACCGCGACCGCGACGTCAATACTGCGTCGTCGCATCGGCGATGGTGATGACGTTGTTGTTCGCGTCGAGTGTGACGATCTTCGCGCGATGATCGAGCGTCTGGCCGGCGTGCAGTTGCGCGAACGCGATGATGCTGATGATGTCGCCCGCGGCCGCGGCCGCAAAGACGCCCACCTCGCCGGCGGCGCCCGGTTGCACGTACGTGCGGCTGCGCGCCGCGGTCGAGAGATTGACGATCTCCACTTCCTCCAACGGCAATAGCTGCGCGGCGCTCATGATCACCGGATCGAGGCGGAGAGCGACCGGCCAGTCGCTCGCCACCTGCGTGACCGTCGCGTTGTGGATGACGGCGCGAACGAGGTTGCTCACAAGCGAATGTTATCGATCAACCGCGTTTTTCCAATGCGAACCGCCCCCGCCAGCAACAGATGGCGATGGAAATCGGCCGGCCGCTCGAACGTCTCCGGATCGACGAGCACGAGGTAGTCGACGTCGACGCCGTCCGTCTCCGCGGCGATCTTCCGCATCAGGAGCTCCACCGCGTCGACGTCATGGATGTTGCGCCGCACCGCCTCTCCCCCCGCCCGCAGCGCCCGGTGCAGCACCGGCGCGAGCCTCCGCTCCTCGGGCGACAGGTAGCTGTTGCGCGACGACATCGCCAGCCCGTCGCTCTCGCGCACCGTTTCGCCGAACAGCAGCCGTACCGGCACGTCGAGATCGCGCACCATCCGCTCGATCACCGCGCACTGCTGCGCGTCCTTCCGTCCGAAGGCCGCCACGTCGGCCTGCACGATGTCGAAGAGCTTCAGCACGACCGTCGCCACGCCGTCGAAGTGTCCCGGCCTGCGCTCCCCTTCCAGCGGCTTTGACACGCCGCCCACATGGACCACGGTCTGCGATCCGGGCGGATACATCACCTCCACCGGCGGCAGGAAGAGAAGGTCAACATCTTTACCTTCGAGCAGCGCCCTGTCGCCCGCCTCGTTGCGCGGATAGCGCGAGAGGTCCTCGTTCGGTCCGAACTGCGTCGGATTGACGAAGATGGAGACAACGATGAAGTCCGCTCCCGCCTCGCGCGCGACATCGATCAGCGAGAGGTGGCCTTCGTGGAGAAAACCCATCGTCGGCACGAACCCGATGGTTTTGCCGTGCGCGCGCGCGGCGGCAACGGCTTCGCGAACCTCGGAAATCGTCGTTGCGACCCGCATCACTTCGCTTTAGGCATTTCGATCACCACGCCACCGCCGTACAACGCCCGCAGCTCGTCATCGAGCGCCGCGTGGAATGCCTCGGTCTCGTCATCGGGGAATCGTCCCTCGCGCACGTCGGCGAGGTAGTGCTCGATCGCCGCCTGGATGTCGGCGCCGATCTGCGCGTAGCGGCGAACGAACTTCGGCTTGTGGCCGTCGTAGAGCCCGAGGAGGTCGTGGTAGACCAGCACCTGGCCGTCGCAGTGGATGCCGGCGCCGATGCCGATCGTCGGAATCGAGATCCGCTCCGAGATCAGCGACGCGAGCTCCGACGGCACACACTCCAGCACCAGCGAAAAGCAGCCGGCCTGTTCGAGCGCCGCCGCTTCGTCGAGCAGGCGGCGCGCGTCGTCGGCTCCTTTCCCCTGCACCTTGAATCCGCCGAACGCGTTGACCGACTGCGGCGTCAGGCCGATGTGGCCCATCACCGGGATCTCCGCGTCGAGCACCGCCTCGATCACGCGGATGCGCGACGGCTTGCCCCCTTCGATCTTCACCGCCTGCGCCCCGGCCTGGATGAAGCGCCCGGCGTTGCGGACCGACTCCTCGACCGAGACGTGGTACGAGAGGTACGGCATGTCGCCGACGATCAGCGCCCGCGTCGCGCCGCGCGCCACGGCGCGCGTGTGGTGGAGCATGTCGTCGACGGTGACGCTCAGCGTGTCGGGGTATCCGAGGATGACCATGCCGAGGGAGTCGCCGACGAGGATGACGTCGGAGCCGGCGGCGTCGGCCAGCTTTGCGCTCGGAAAGTCGTAGGCGGTGATCATGCCGATTCGCTGCGAGCCCTTCATCGCGCGAACCGCGGGGACGGTGACTTTTTTCGCTGTCGTCATTTTGCTCCTCCGCGGGCCGAGGAGCTTCCGTGCTGAGTGCTGAGTGCTGAGTGCTGAGTCCCGCCCATCCGGCGTCTCAGCACTCAGCACTCAGCACTCAGAACTTCGATCTCCGTCTCGGTCCGTTTACTCAGGATCCAAGCGGTACGTAGTACTGCGTTCCCTTTTGCGCATTGCGAACCTGCTCCACGAGCTGGTCGAAATGCTCGGGCTTTGCCACGAAGTCGATCTCGTTCGTATTCACCACCAGCAACGGCGTCTCGTCGTACCGGTAAAAGTAGTGTGAGTACGCCTCGCTGATTTCCTGCAAATACTGTGGCGAGATCGATTTTTCGTAAGCTCGGCCGCGCTTCTTGATGCGCTTGAGCAGTGTATCAAGGTTGCCCTGCAGGTAGATCACCAGGTCCGGTTTCGGCACCGACTCGTAAAGGAGGTCGTAGAGCCGGTTGTAGATCATCAGCTCGGAATCCTCGAGCGTGAGATAGGCGAAGATCTTGTCCTTGGGAAACGAGTAGTCGGCGAGGATCAGCTCGGTGAAGAGGTCGCGCTGCGCGATCTTCTTCTGCTGATCGAAGCGCGACAGCAGAAAGAACAGCTGCGTGCGGAACGCCGCGCCCCGTTTGTCGCGGTAGAAATCGTCCAGAAACGGGTTGTCGGCGTCCTCCAGGATCTTCGTTCCGCGGAACCGTTTCGCCAGCAGAGTGACGAGCGACGTCTTGCCGACGCCGATCGGACCTTCGACGGCTATGTGGCGGAATGGAAGTGGCTTGGACATTGGCGGAAAAGGATAGCAGTTGGCCGTTGACAGTTGGCCGCAGACGTTCTGCCACCGGCCAACTGCCCACTGTCAACTACCCATGTGATACAACTCCCGGCCCTATGCTCAACCTCGAGCAGTACGAGCTCGGTAACGGTTTACGCGTCGTCCTCAACGAAGACCACTCCGCCCCCCTCGTCGCCGTCAACCTCTGGTATCACGTCGGATCGAAGAACGAGCGCCCCGGCCGCACCGGTTTCGCCCACCTGTTCGAGCACATGCTCTTCTCCGGCTCGCAGAACGTCGGCAACAACGAGCACTTTCGTTACATCCAGTCGGTCGGCGGCGTGCTGAACGGCACGACCTCCTTCGATCGCACGAACTACTTCGAGACCCTCCCCTCCAACTACCTCGCCCTCGGCCTCTGGCTGGAGTCCGACCGCATGGGCTTCTTCCTCCCCGCGCTGACGCAGGAGAAGCTCGACATCCAGCGCGAGGTGGTGAAGGAGGAGCGCCGGCAGCATTACGACAACGTGCCGTACGGCACATCGTTCGAGCGCCTGCTGAACCTGGCCTACGATCCGGACTACTCCTACCACTGGCCGACCATCGGCTCGATGGAGGACCTCGGCGCGGCGTCACTCGACGACGTGCGCGACTTCTTCAACACCTGGTACCGCCCCGACAACTGCACGCTGACCCTGGTCGGCGATTTCGTCCCGGACGAGGCGAAGAGACTGGTTGAGGATTACTTCGGCGGCATCGCCCCGGCCGGCGCGTTTCCGCCGTTCGACCTCGAGCGCATGCCGCAGGGCAGCGAGCGCCGCGAAGTGTTCGAGTCGCCGGTTCAGCTGCCGCGGCTCTATCGCCTCTACCACCTGCCGAAGATGGGGGCGGCCGACTGGATCTTCGGCGACCTGCTGTCGACCGTGCTCGCGTCCGACAAGGCGAGCCGTCTCGACCGCGTGCTGGTGCATGAGAAGCAGATCGCGCAGGACGTCGCCGCCTACATCATCCCGACCGAAGCGAGCGGCATGCTCATCCTGCAGGCGACGGCGCGCGAGGGCGTTTCGATCGAGACCATCGAGCAGGAGATCGACGCCGAGATCGCGAAGCTCGCCCGCGGCGGCATCAGCGAGGACGAGCTGACGCGCGCCCGCAACCGCGCCGAGATCGAGCACGCGCATCACGTCGAGAACTACGACGAGCGCGCCGACATCATCGGCATGTTCACTACGTACTTCGGCGATCCGGAGATCCTGAACACCTGGCTCGAGCCGTACGAAAACGCCACTATCGACGACGTCGCCCGCACCGCCGCCCAATACCTCGTGCCGGAGAATCGCGCCACGAGCCTGTTCCTACCGCAATCATGATCGACCGCACGCAAGCCCCTCTTCCCGGCCCGCCCCGCCCGTATCACTTCCCGCACGTCACGCGCGCCACGCTGGCCAACGGTCTGCGCGTCCTCGTGGCGCAGAACCACAACGCGCCGCTCGTCTCGATGCGCGCGCTCGTCCGATCCGGCGCCGACCACGATTCTCCCGACGTCGCGGGGCTCGCGTCGGTCGTGGCCGACCTGCTCGATGAAGGAGCCGGCTCGCGCGACGGGATCAAGCTCACCGAAGACATCGGACTCCTCGGCGGCACGCTCGGCACCGGCGCCGACTGGGACGCCTCGTACATCTCGCTCGACATCCTCGCCCGCTACGCTCACGAGGCGGTGGAGATGTTCTCCGACATCTCCTCGCGCGCCACGCTGCCGCCCGACGGCCTCGAGCGCGTCCGCGCGGAACGGATCACCGACATCCTGCAGCAGCGCGACGAGCCCGCGGCCATCGCCGCGAAGCGTTTCTCCGGCCTGCTCTACGGCCACGGTCCGTACGGCGTGCCGATGATCGGCACGGCCGACTCGGTGGCCCGCATTTCCGCCGATGACGTCCGCCGTTTCTACCGCGACCACTACATCCCGAACAACACCTCCGTCGTGGTCAGCGGCGACATCGATCCCGACCAGGCGCTGAAGCTCGTCGATGAAGCGCTCGGCAACTGGGAGCGCGGCGCGGAGCCTCCGCGGCCGTCGATCGCGCCGCTGGCGTTCGAGGCCAATCGCATCTACCTCGTCGATCGCCCGACCGCCGTGCAGTCGGAGATCCGCATCGGCCACGTCGGCGTGGCACGATCCTCCGCCGATTACTTCCCGCTCTCGGTGATGAACGCGCTCCTCGGCGGCATCTTCAACTCGCGCATCAACCTCAATCTGCGCGAGCGTCACGGCTATACGTACGGCGCGCGATCGGTGTTCGCGTTCCGCCGCAGCGCCGGACCGTTCGTCGTCGCCGCGCCGGTGCGCAACGAAGTCACCACCGAGTCGGTGCAGGAAGTCCTCGGCGAGCTGCGCCGCATCCGCACCGGCGACGTCGAGGACCAGGAGCTCGAGCACACGAAGAGCTATCTCATGGGCGTCTTCCCCGCCACCGTGCAGAGCGCCAGCGACATCGCCGGACGCCTGCTCGACATCGAGCTCTATGGCCTCCCGGAGAGCTACTTCGAGCACTACCGCGAGAGCATCGGCGCGGTGTCGAAGGACGACGTGGAGCGCGTGGCGAAGAAGTACATCGATCCCGATCGCGCGCTCATCGTGATCGTCGGCAACGCCAAGCAGGTGCGCGAGCCGCTCGGCACGCTCGGCTATCCGATTCACGAGCTCGACATCGACGGGAACCGGATCGCGTAGGTAGTTAGAGGGGAGCGGACGTCTCGTCCGCTCCTTCATCGCCAGACCGAGCGGACGAGACGTCCGCTCCCCTCACATCCCGCTCGATCGCCCCCACCGCCCCCGCCGCGCAAAGCACCTGCCCGATCAGCAGCAGCGACGAGATCCCGTGCAGCATTCCGAAGAAGCGGCGATCGCCCGAGATGCGCATGGCGTGAATGCGGATGTCGATCAACGACTCGAACGCGGCGAAGAGGATCGCCATGAAGACGATCACGATCACCGCGGTACGCATCCGCCGCCACTCGATCGCCAGCAACAGCAGCGGCGCGCCGAGGGCGATGTAGTGCCAGCGTGTGAGCATCGCGCCGACGACATTGCCGGCGGTCACGGGATCGCCCGCGGCGCGAAACGCGGCCGACGCGGCGATGATCAAAAAGAGGCCGGCGCCGAACCAGAACGCGGCGATCACTCTCGCAAGGTATTTGATATCGACTCCTGGAACGGCGGGCGGAGCACGCCGCGGTCGGTGATGATGGCCGTGATCAGTCTCGCCGGCGTGACGTCGAAAGCCGGGTGCCGGACGTGGATCCCTTCCGGCGCGATCTGCGTGTTGCCGATCGACGTCACCTCCGCGCCGCTCCGCTCTTCGATCGGGATCGCCTCTCCGCTCGGGCAGTGGATGTCGATCGTCGACACCGGCGCCGCGATGTAGAACGGGACGCCGTGCGCATTCGCCAGGACGGCGACGGTGTACGTGCCGATTTTGTTCGCGGTGTCGCCGTTCGCGGCGATGCGGTCGGCGCCGACGATCACGGCGTCGAACGTCTCCTTCTGAAAAAAGTGGCCGGACATGTTGTCGGTGATCAGCGTGACGTCGATCCCTTCCTGCTGCAGCTCCCATGCAGTGAGACGCGCGCCCTGCAGATAAGGTCGCGTTTCGTCGGCGAAGACCGCGATGTGCTTCCCCCCCTCGACCGCCGCGCGGATCACGCCGAGTGCCGTGCCGTAGCCGGCCGTGGCGAGCGCGCCGGCGTTGCAGTGCGTGAGGATCGTCGCCTTCTCGCCGAGGAGCTCCGCGCCGAAGCGTCCGATGCGCTTGTTCGCCGCGACGTCCTCGGCGAACATCGCCTCCGCCTCGGCCACGAGATCGGCGCCGCGCGCATGCGCCCGCAGCATCCGGTCGATCGCCCACCCGAGGTTCACGGCGGTGGGGCGGGCGGCGCGGAGCTCTTTCGCGGCGGCTTCGACGTCGTCCGCCATGGCGATGCCGAACGCGGCTGCGACACCGATCGCCGGAGCTCCGCGGACGATCATGTCGCGAATGGCGACGGCCACCGAATGCGCGTCACGGCACTCCACCCAAACCACGTCGCGCGGCAGAAGTCTCTGGTCCAGAAGGTGCAGCGTGTTGGGGGTCCAGCGGATCGGCTCGACGGTCATCGGACGATCGTTATACTACGCGCCGACGTAGGGCAAGCTCTCCAGCTTGCCGGCAACCTGGAGAGGTTGTCCTACGTGTTTCAGGAGGCTTCATGGTCAAGGTAGGAGTAAACGGATTCGGCCGTATCGGGCGGAACGTCGTCCGCGCGGCACTGGCATCGAAGCACGACATCGAATTCGTCGCAGTGAACGATCTCACCGACGCCGCGACGCTGGCGTATCTGCTCAAATACGACTCCGTCCACGGCACGATCCACAACGACATCAAGGCCACCGCGAACGGTCTCTCCATCGACGGCCGCGAGATACGCGTCTTCGCCAATCCCGACCCGAACGACATCCCGTGGGGTGATCTCGGCGTGGAAGTCGTCGTCGAATCGTCGGGCCGCTTCACGAACAAGGACAAAGCGTCGCGTCACCTCAAGAAGACGGTCGAGACGGTGATCATCTCCGCGCCGTCGAAGGACGCCGACGCCACGTTCTGCATGGGCGTCAACGAGAACGTCTACGACCCCTCGGCGCACAAGATCATCTCCAACGCCTCGTGCACCACGAACTGTCTCGCGCCGGTGGCGAAAGTGCTGCACGAGAAGTTCGGCATCACCATGGGCATCATGACCACGGTGCATTCGTACACGAACGATCAGGAGATCCTCGACCTGCCGCACAAAGACATCCGCCGCGGCCGCGCCGCCGCGTTGTCGATGATCCCGACCACCACCGGCGCCGCGAAGGCAGTGGGACTGGTGCTCCCGGAGCTGAAGGGAAAGTTCGACGGCATCTCCGTTCGCGTCCCGACTCCGAATGTCTCGCTGGTCGATCTCACGTTCCAGAGCGAGAAGGGGACGAGCGCCGAGGAGATCAATCAGGCCATCCGCGACGCGTCGAACGGCGAGTTGAAGGGCATCCTCAACTACTCCGACGAACAGCTGGTCTCGATCGACTTCAACAACGACGCGCACTCGTCGATCGTCGACACGACCTTCACCCGTTCCGTCTCGCCGAACATGCACAAAATCCTGGCGTGGTACGACAATGAGTGGGGATACAGCAATCGCATCCTGGATTTGATTGCGCACGTGGCGAAGGTGAAGAAAGCGACGTTGCAGCACGCATGATCGAGATCCGCACGATCGACCAGCTCCCGCTCGACGGCGCGAAGGTCTTTTATCGCGTCGATTACAACGTGCCGCTCGACGGCACGCGCATCACCGACGCGACGCGCATCGAAGAAACACTGCCGACGCTGCGCCGCCTCCTCGACGCCCGTGCCGCGATCGTCATCGCTTCGCACCTCGGACGTCCGAAAGGGGAGCGCAAGGCGAAGTACTCGCTCGCCCCCGTGCGCGAGCGTCTCGCCGAGCTCCTCGGCCGCGAGGTGAAGTGGGCGGACGACTGCGTCGGCGACGCCGCGCAGCAGTCGTTGAAGCCGGGCGAAGTGCTGCTGCTGGAAAACCTCCGCTTCCACGCCGGCGAAGAATCAAACGATCAGGCGTTCGCCGCGGAACTGCGCAAGCTCGCCGACGTCTACGTCAACGACGCGTTCGGTGCCTGCCACCGCGCGCATGCCTCGATCGACGCGTTGCCGCGGCTCTTCCCCACCGACCACTCCGCCGGCGGGCTGCTCCTGGCGCGCGAGCTCGAGTTCCTGCAGAAGGTCACGCACGTCACCGACCGTCCGTTCGTCGCGCTGATGGGCGGCGCCAAGATCGCCGGCAAGATCGAGCCGCTCGAAGCGCTGGTCAAGCTCGCCGACACGGTGCTGATCGGCGGCGGCATGGCCAACACCTTCCTCGTCGCCACAGGCGTCGAGATGGGCGGCTCGCTCGTCGACAAGGACTCCATCGACGTCGCGACGCGCATCCTGCAAGGCTCGAAAGTCGAGCTGCCGGTCGACCTGGTCGTGGCGGACGACCTCGAAAATCCGACGAAGATCGAGACCGTCTCCGGCGCCTTGCGTCCCGACCAGAAGGCGTTCGACATCGGGGCGCAGACCATCCAGCGCTACACCGAAATCCTGCGCGGCGCGCGCGTCGTCTTCTGGAACGGCCCGATGGGCGTGTTCGAGAAGGAAGCCTTCGCCAGGGGAACGATGGCGATGGCCCGCGCGGTCGCCGAGGCGGACGCCATCACCGTCGTCGGCGGCGGCGAGTCGGTCGAGGCGGTGAAGGCGTCGGGATTCGCGTCGAAGATCGATCACATCAGCACTGGCGGAGGCGCGAGCCTGGAGTTCATATCGGGCGCTTCATTGCCCGGAGTTGAGGTACTTCGAAAACGATGAACGATGAACGCGGAACAGAGCCGTTCATCGTTCATCGTTCATCGTTCATCGTTCGAAAATGGCCACCGAGATCGAAATCAAGTTCCCCCTTCGCGACCGCGACGGCCTCGTGCGCAAGCTGAACGATCTCGGTGCGACGCGGCTCTATGCCGAGACGTTCGAAGACAACATCGTGCTCGACCGGCGCGGCGAGCTGCGGACGCGCGGCGCGCTGCTGCGGGTGCGCAAGTTCGGCCGCTACGCCATCGCCACGTACAAGGGTCCGTCGCTGTTCGAGAGCGGCGTGAAGTCGCGCGAGGAAGTGCAGACCGGCGTCGAATCGTTCGAGCTCGCCATCCAGCTCTTCGACTCCCTCGGCTTCAAGCCGACGTTCCGCTACCAGAAGTTCCGCGAGGTGTGGCGGATCCGCGACGTCGAGGTCGTCCTCGACCGCACCCCGATCGGCGATTACTTCGAGATCGAGGGACCGATGGACGTCATCCGCTCCGTCGCCGCCGACCTCGGCATGAACGTCGAGAACGGCATCCGCCAGTCGTACGCCGATCTTTACCGGCAGGCGCGAAGGACGCGCGCCGATCTGCCGGAGAACATGGTCTTCCCACCGGACGCGCTCTGACGTGAGATCGATGATCCTCGCGGCCGGCCTCGGCACGCGACTCCGCCCCATCACCAACACGCTTCCCAAGCCGATGGTCCCGGTCTGCAACCGGCCGCTGATCGCGTACGCCGTCGAAGCCTTCCTCGCCGCCGGCATCGACGACATCGTGGTCAACCTTCATCACCTGCCCGACGCGATCGTCGACTTCCTCACCGCGACTTACGACTGCAGCTTCGAGTTCTCGCTCGAGCGCGAGATCCTCGGGACAGGCGGCGGCATCCGCCGCGTGCGGCATTTTCTCGAGGAGAGCAGCGAGTTCTTCCTCGTCAACGCCGACACGATCCAGTTCCCGAATTACGAAGAGCTTCGCCGCGCGCGGCAGACGCGCGATTCGCTCGCCGCGCTCACGCTGCGCCATCCGCCGGAAGGGGACCGCTTCACACCGGTCTACTTCGACGACGGTGTCGTCACCGGCTTCGGCGCGGGACACGGCGAGGCACTGATGTTCTCCGGCTCGCACCTCATCAGCTCGCGCGTTTTCCGCTATTTGCCGGAGAAAGAATTCTTCGGCATCGTCGACGCCGTCTACCAGCCGCTCCTCGGAAAAGAGTCGCTCGCCGGCGTGGTCGATGACGGACTCTGGTTCGACATCGGCACACCGCGCCGCCTCATGAGCGCCGGCACCGCGCTGCGCGAGCTGATGATCGCCGGTCAGATTCCCCTGACTCACGGATCGCGCATCGCCGGCGACTCGATCGTCGATGAGACCGCGACGATCCGCGGCGAGATCGCGCGCTCATCGCTCGGCGCCAACAGCGTGATCGAAGGCCGCGTCAGCGACAGCGCGGTGTGGGACGACTGCCGCATCGCGAAGGGCGTCACTCTCGAACGCTGCATCGTCGCGCACGGCGTCGAGTTGACCAAAACGGCCGAATTTCGCGATGTTCTGATCACATCGGGTAGTAGCGGGCTCGTCACGACGCCGCTGTAAGTTTGCCGTTCGCGGTTGGCCGTTCGCAGCAGTAGGCCGCTCCTGCCAACGGCCAACTGTCAACTGCCAACGGGTGTACGATTCGACTGTCCCATGCCCTCAGCAACGTCCACTGAGTCGGCCCGACGTCGGCACGTCATCACCATTTTTCTCATTCAGGGTGTGGCCGGACTCGCGGCAATGGTTTACATCGCCATCGTCCGGCGCGCGCAGACCGCGGCGATCCTCGACTCCCTCGGATCCCACGCCGTCGTCCTCATCGGGATCTTCATCATCTTTTCGGCCACCGTGGCGCTGCTGAAGTTCGAGCTGACGGAGCAGATCTACGTCTCGCTGCTGACCACCGCCTGCATCGCGTTCTATCCGCTGCTGGGGCCAGTCCTCACGTCGTGGCTCGCGGTGATCATCGCCATGGCCGCGCGCATCATGGCCGTCCAGCAACTCGGACCGATCAAAACCGACACGCGCGATCCGGCTGCCGAATACGTGAAGGCACTGGCCGGACAGTTCCCGACCTACGGCCTTCCCGTGCTCGTCGCCGCGATGATCTACGAGCGCCTCGGCGGCGAGCTGCCGGTCGTTCACGCCAGTCCGGCCGCGGCGTTGAAGGTGGCGATCGGCGGCGTCGCCCTCATCATCACGAACAACATCATGATGTTCATGCCGGCGCGGGCATACGGCTACTCGGTGAAGGAAGTGCTGCGGCTCGACCTCATCGACTGCTCGATCTACCTCGTGGCGCTGCCGTACTCCGTCGCGCTCGCACTGGCGTACGGCCCGATGGGCTGGGGCACCGTGCTCGCGCTGTCGTTCACCGGCGCGGTGGCCAACCTCGTGGCGCGCAACCTGGCCAAGACGCGGAGCAAGAGCGTGCAGCTCCTGCAGCGGCTGGCGTCGCTGACCAACATCGGCAAGACGATCTCGCTTCGTTTCACCACCGATCAGCTGCTGATGGCGATCTACACCGAGTGCAAGAAGATCGTCGACTGCACGCTCTTTACAATCTCGCTGCTCGACGAATCGACGAACGAGCTGTCGTTCGAGCTCGACGTTCGCGAGGACACGTTTCTCCCGAAAGACCGCATTCCGGTCGGCGAGGGACTGAACTCCTGGGTCGTCCGTCACCATCAGGCGCTCCTCATCGGCAGCGTGGCCGAAGAAGCGCGGTTCGGCGTGAAGGCGGTGGCGGACACAAAGCCGACCGAGTCGTGGCTCGGCGTGCCGATGATCGTCCGCGACCGCGTCATCGGAGTCATCTCCATCGAGTCGCTGAAGAAGAACTCGTTCACGCAGGACGACGTCATCCTGCTGACCGCGATCGCCAACCAGGCGGCGGTGGCGATCGAGAACGCGCACCTTTACAAAGACCTCGAGGGCCTGACCTACGCGCTCGAGCAGCGCGTCATGGAGCGGACGAACGAGCTGCGCGAAACGAACCTCCGCCTCATGGCCGCAGACCGCTCGAAGAACCAGTTCCTGGCCAACATGTCGCACGAGCTGCGCACGCCGCTGAACTCGATCATCGGCTTCTCCAGCGTCCTGCTCGACTCGACGCGCGAGGTCATCTCTACGCGGCTCTATAAGTTCCTGGAAAACATCCACTCCGCCGGCAATCACCTACTCGAGCTGATCAACGACATCCTCGACCTCTCGAAGATCGAGGCCGGCAAGATGGAGCTGCGCGCCGACGTCTTCGATCTGCGCGACACGATCGCTGCGGTGGAGCGCGTGATGAAAGGCTTCGCCGCGGAAGCGAACGTCCACATCGTCGCCGCGATCGATCCCGAGGTGCCGCAGGTGCGGCTCGATGAAGGGCGCCTGAAGCAGATCCTCTTCAATCTTCTGTCGAACGCGGTGAAATTCTCGCCGAAGGGCGGGCCGGTACGGATCGAAGTGCACAACATCGCGAAAGACAATTCGCCGATCGGCGTGCGCGCGGTGCGCATCGACGTCGCCGACCAGGGCATCGGCATCTCGTCCGACGAGCTGGAGCGGATCTTCGACGAGTTCTACCAGACGGAGCACGGCCGGCGCGCGCGTCGCGGCGGCACGGGCCTCGGGCTGTCGCTCACCCGCAACTTCGTCGAGCTCCATCACGGCACGATCGAAGTGCAGTCGAAACCGGGCGAAGGCTCGTGTTTCACGCTCTTCCTGCCGGTCGACTACGACGAGTTGTCGGGCACCCTGGCCGTGCCGATGTTGCACGTGGCCAACTGAGTTATCATCCCGCGCCTATGTCGAACCGCACATTCACCATCGTTAAACCGGACTCTGTCCGGAAGGGCAATTTCGGAAAGATCATCAGCCGCATCGAGGACGAAGGATTCAAAGTCCTCGGGCTGAAGAAAGTCAGCCTCTCGCGCGCGCAGGCCGAGGGCTTCTACGCCGTCCACAAGGAACGCCCGTTCTACAGCTCGCTCGTCGAGTACATGACCTCGGGGCCGGTCTTCGTCGCCGCGCTCGAGCGTGACGGCGCCGTCGCGCACCTCCGCAAGGTGATGGGAGCGACCGATCCGGCCAAGGCCGACGCCGGCACGATCCGCAAGGACTTCGGCGAATCGATCGAGCAGAACGCCATTCACGGCAGCGATTCGGACGAGAACGCCGCGATCGAGATCGCGTTCTTTTTCTCGACCTCGGAACTGCTGTAGATCGCCGGAGTGAGGGGTGCGGACGTCTCGTCCCCACGGCCGGCGCCAGGCGCCGGCTTTTTCGCGATAAGGACAAGAGCGGACGAGACGTCCGCTCCCCTCTTTGAGTGACTCAGTTCGCCACGATAATCGCGCTCATCCCGCTCGCTTCCAGCCTCTCCCGCGTTTTGATGGCCTGTTCCCTCGTCGGGAACGGGCCAATCCGCACCAGGTAGAGCTTTCCGCTGTCGATGTGCGCCTGCTCGCCGAGTTGCGTGAGCCGCTTGAGCAGGTCCTTCGCGTTGGCCTCGATGGCGAACGCGCCGACCTGCACGCTGAAGCCGCCGCGTTGAACGACAGGTGCCGGTGCGGGAGTGGTCGGCTTCGGCGCAGGCGCGGGCGGCGCCGGAGTCTCGTGAATCGTCTCCACCGTCACGCGCTCCACCACGGCCGGCGCCACCGGCTCGGGGGTGGGTGTGGGGGCGGGCGGAGGTGGGGGCGGCGGGGCAATCTCGATGGGTGGCGGCTCGCGATCGGTGAGCATCCCTTTGGGTGACGGCGGCACCGTCACGACGTACGGCGCGGGCGGCTCGCGATCACCCCGCCCGAGCTGCACGACGTAGAGATCGACTTCACCACTCCCCGGCTCGACCAGCCCGATCTGCTGCGCGGCCGCGTACGAGAGGTCGATCATCCGATTGCCGACGAACGGCCCGCGATCGTTGACGCGTACGCGCACGACGCGCCCGCTCTTCGAGTTCCTCACGTCGAGCACCGTGCCGAACGGCAGCGTGCGATGCGCGGCGGTGAGTAGCAACGGATCGAAGATCTCGCCGTTGGCGGTCGTCCTTCCGGCAAACTCCTGCCCGTACCAGCTGGCGACGCCGTGCAGGATCTCCGGCTGTTGCGCCGGCGGAGGCGCGGTCGTGGCGCAGGCGTACGCGACGAAAAGGATCAACCCGAGGACGACGCGTCTCATACGCGCACCTCGCCTGCATCTGCGATGATCTCGGTGACGTGCTTCGCGAGGATCGGATCGACGTCTTCGATCAGGAAACGCTCCGTCTGCTGCCGCGAGAGTCCCGTGTAGTCCTCCGGTCTGGCGATCCGCTCGATTCCTTCGCGATCGATGCCGAACAGCGCGTCATCGGCGATGCGATCGAAAAGGTCGTTGCGATTCGCGCCGGCCTTCAACGCGTCGGCCGCCGCCTGCGAGTGTACGCGCACCCGCTCGTGCAGCACCTGCCGGTCGCCGCCGCGGCGCACCCCTTCCATCATCAGGTTCTCGGTGATCATGAACGGCAGCTCGCGCCGCACGTTCGTTGCGATGACCTCTTCGTGCACCTCGATGCCGGCGACGATGTTGTCGTAGATCAGCGCCAGCGCGTCGGCGGCGAGGAAGGCTTCGGGGATGGCGATGCGGCGATTCGCGGAGTCGTCGAGCGTCCGCTCGAACCACTGCGTCGCCGCCGTGAGCGCCGGATTCAGCGAATTGACGATGAGATGTCGCGACAGCGCGTCGAGCCGCTCCGCGCGCATCGGATTGCGCTTGTACGCCATCGCCGAGGAGCCGACCTGCGCGTCCTCGAACGGTTCCTCGATCTCGCGCAGATGCTGCAGGAGGCGCATGTCGTAGCCGAACTTCGACGCGCTCTGCCCGAATCCGGCGAGCGAGGCGACGACCTGCGCGTCGACCTTGCGCGAGTACGTCTGTCCTGACACCGGGTAGCTGCGCGTCATCCCCACTTTTTCCGCGACCAGGTGCTCGAGCCGGTTCACCTTCGATTCATCGCCGTCGAACAGACTGAGGAACGACGCCTGCGTGCCGGTCGCTCCCTTCACGCCGAGGAGCGCGAGCTGCGAGAGGCGGAATTGCAGGTCGTTGTAGTCGAGCAGCAGGTCGTGCAGCCAGAGCGCGGCCCGCTTGCCGACCGTCGTCAGCTGCGCCGGCTGGAAGTGCGTGAACGCGAGCGCCGGCGTGCCGCGCCACTTCCAGGCGAAGTCGCGCAGCTTGGCCATCAGGTTGACGACGCGCCGGACCACGATCCGCAGCGCTTCGGCCATCTGCAGGATATCGGTGTTGTCGGTGACGAACGCGGACGTCGCGCCGAGGTGGATGATGCCTTTGGCCGAGGGGGCCTGCAGTCCGAAGGCGTAGATGTGCGACATCACGTCATGCCGGACTTCCCGCTCCCGCCGCTCCGCGTCGTCGTAATTGATCTCGTCGGCGTGCGCCTTCAGCTCCGCGATCTGCGCGTCGCTGATCTCCAGGCCCAGCTCCCGCTCCGCCTCCGCCAGCGCAATCCATAAACGCCTCCACGTACGGAACTTGAAGTCGGCGGAGAAGAGGTACGACATCTCCTTCGAGGCATACCGTTCGGTGAGGGGATTGGAGGCGGAATTGCGCTTCACGAACGGATTATACGAGGCGAGGGTTAGAGACGCTCCGCTCCATCGGCCTTACCGAGTCGCCTGTCGAATGTTCCGATGGGAAGATGACCGGCTTTGCGCGCGATTTCCAAAACGAGGCAATCGCTGAATCCGAGCGCCGGTACGCGACGATACTGCGCCAGGGCGGCGGAGACGACTTCCACGTCCTGCAGGGAGAGCTGTTCGTGGCTCAGCAGCATCTCCACAACGGTCGCGATCTCGCCGGACTCCAGGTTGTAAACGCTACCGAGCACCCAGGTGGTTTCCGCGAGGACCAGTGTCGACACCCATGCGCCTCTCGCGATCCACGCTTCCGCGGTCGAAAGCTGCGCCGGATCATCCCGCGTGATGAGACGAACGAGAATGTTCGTGTCAACGGCGCGCATGTTTCTTTCGCATGTGCTCAGCGATACCTTGCTTCAACTCTGCGGCGCTTCTCGGTTTCGGTGTTCTCTTGAAGACGGCGCGATGGATGTCTTCAGAGGAGTAGCGCCCCGCGCGCCTGACGATGACGCGATCGCCTTCGTCTTCCCACTCGAGCATGGAACCTGGTCCAACGCCCAGTTTTCGCCGAATTTCAGCAGGCACGGAGATCTGACCTTGCGCGGTGAGCTTCGATTGCGGGAGTGCCATGGGGGTATATTACCGTGGTAAAGCAGACCGCGCAAAAACGTGCTTCAGCCTTGACACCGTCCACCCCGCGCCCGACACTAATCGCCATGACCCCCTCCGTATCCACCCACGATTCGCGCCGCGTCACCCAGACGGCGGTGCGCGTGGTGATCGTGATCTCGGGGGCGCTGGTGCTGCTGTTCTGCGTCTTCCTCTTCAGCGACCGCGGCGGGATCGGCGAGCTGCAGCAGGCGCGGCAGCGCGTCGACGCGCTGCACGCGGACATCCGCCGGCTGGAAGCGGAGAACGCGCGGCTGCGGGCGGAAGTGCAGAGCGCGAAGAAATCGACGTTCGCCGTCGAGCGGATCGCGCGCGAAGACCTCGGGCTCTCGAAAAAGGGCGAGGTCGTCTACATGCTGCCGAAGTCGCGCTAGCCGGCACGACACTCCGTTACACGTTTCCTCGCGCGATCTCCGCGGCGCGGTCGACTTCCGCCGCGTACTCCTCGATCACTTTCGCCACGACTCCGATCTGCGCGTTGGCCTCGCTCCATTTCCGCTGTTCGATCGCCTCGCGCACTCCGGGAAGCGTCTTCACGCCGTAGCCGGTGTAGAAGCCGGGGGCGTAGATCTGATGGCGATACCAGGGACGCCGCGGCAATCCTTCGTCGCGCGTGAACGCCTGCTCGGCGTGCAGCAGTGCGCGATCGAGCGCCGCCGCGGTTGGGGGAGTGGCGGACGTGAGCGCCGAGGCGTATGTCTTCGCGAATTCATCCGCGCTCTTCTTCAATCGCGCCGTGGCGTTCTGCAGCGGCGCGAAGTTCAGGAACGGCACCGGCGTCTCGAGCGCCGGCGCGACGAACGGCCTGGCCGGATCGGCCGCCAGCTCCATGAGGTGATCATTGACGAGCCGGTTCCGCTCCTCGGTCGACTTGCGCATCGAATCGGCGAGTTGCGCCACCTCGTCCGCATACCGGCCGATCGTCGCCGCCACGGTGGTGAACTCGAACGGCAGGAGATCGGCGTTCGCCATCCGCAGCGTCACGCGGCCGGTCGTCTTCGCCTGCGTCACGCCGTAATCGAACGACGGATCGCCGAACCGCGTGTAGTGATCGAACGAGTCGTAGATGGAGTGATACGAGCCGCCGCCTCCCTCGCCGCCGTAGCCGATGGAGAGCGCGGCGATGCCGGCGTGCTGCAGGAACGGCGTGAAGTCGGAGCCCGAGCCGAGCGCCTCGAGGCGGATCATGTCGCGCTCCAGCGCCTCCTTCCGCTCCTCGGCGGTCGTCGCTGCGACCAGATCGTGCGCCCGCAGGCGATCGAAGACCGGGACGTTGCGCTGCGGATCGATGACCTCGCGCGCGATCTGCGTGATGAGCCGCTCGAGTGAATGCGAGCCCCCCGCCTCGAGGAAGCCGCGCGAATTGGAGTCGGAGTTCATGTAGACCGCGAGGTGCTTCTGCAGCTCGGCCTGGTGCGTCTCGACCCATTCCGTCGATCCGAGGAGGCCCTGCTCCTCGCCGTCCCAGGCGGCGAAGATGATCGTGCGCCGGGGACGCCAGCCGCTCTTGGCCAGCTCGCCGATGGCGCGCGCTTCGGCGAGCTCCGCCACCATCCCGCTGATCGGATCGTTTGCGCCGTTCACCCACGCGTCGTAGTGATTGCCGTGCATGATCCATTCGTCGGCGCGGTCGGTGCCGGGGAGCTTGGCGATGACGTCGCGCGCCGGCACGAGCTTCCAGTCGAACTCCAGGTTCATGTGCACGCGCGCCGGGCCCGGCCCGAGGTGATAGGTGATCGGCAACGCGCCGCGCCAGTCGGTCGGCGCGACCGGACCGGCCAGCGCGCGCAGCAGCGGCAACGCGTCGCCGTACGAGATCGGCAGCACCGGGATCTTCGTGATGGTCTGCGCGTCCTTGCGATCGAGCCGTTTCGCGTCGGGTGTCGCGCCTACGCCGGGCGTCAGCGGATCGCCGGAGTAGAGCGGCATGTCGGCGACCGAGCCGCGTTGCGCGCCGTTCTCGCTGCGATACGCGCCCTTCGGATAGACGTCGCCGACGAAATAGCCGTCGTCTTTCGGATCGGAGTAGATGATGCAGCCGATCGCGCCATGCTCCGCCGCGACCTTCGGCTTGATGCCGCGCCAGGAGCCGCCGTAGCGGGCGATGACGATCTTTCCCTTCACGTCGACGCCGTTCTTCGCCAGCTCCTCGTAGTCGGCGGGAATGCCGTAGTTGACGTAGACGAGATCGCCGGTGACGTCGCCGTCGGTGGAGTAGGCGTTGTAGGCCGGCAACTGCTCGCTGGTCTGTCCCGACGTCGCGTCCTGCGTCAGCGGCGTCTCCACGAGCTTGAGCGTGTAGTGCTCCGGCGCGACCAGCTCGACCAGGCGCGTCTTCGGCGTGGGGAAGAGGACGTCGAACGTTTCGATGGTCGTGTCGTAGCCCCACGACTTGAAGAGCGAGGCGAGGAACTCGGCGTTCTCCTTGTCGTACGGCGACCCGAGGTGATGCGGACGCGCGCTCAGACGGCGCATCCACTCGCGCATGTCGTCGCGATTCAGGCCGGCGTCGAACTTCTGCTCGATCGCGCGCTCCTTCGCCGCGGAGCCGGCGGTGAAGCCGACCATCTGGGCGAAGGCGGGGAGTGAAAGGAGAAGGAGAGCGAGCACGCGGCGCATGGCCGTTCAGTTTATGCCGACCGGGATAAACTCCGCCCCCGATGTGCGGCATCAACGGCATCTTCGCCTACGCGGACGACGCGCCTCCGGTCGACCGCGACGAGCTGACGGCGTCGCGCGAGTGCATGCGCTCGCGCGGCCCCGACGCCGCCGACGCCTGGCTCTCCTCCGACGGCAAAGTCGGCCTCGGGCATCGCCGCCTTTCGATCATCGATCTCTCTCCCGCCGGCGCGCAGCCGATGCGGCGCGGCGAGCTGACGATCATCTTCAACGGCGAGATCTACAACTACCAGGAGCTGCGCGATCAGTTGCAGTCGCGCGGCCGGACGTTCACGTCGCATTCGGACACCGAGGTGTTGCTCGCGCTGTACGACGAAAAGCGCGAGGCGATGCTGAACGAATTGCGCGGCATGTTCTCCATCGCGCTGTGGGACGGGCGGGAGCGGCGGATGCTGCTGGCGCGCGATCCGTACGGCATCAAGCCGCTCTACTACGCCGACGACGGGAAGACGATCCGCGTCGCGTCGCAGGTGAAGGCGCTGATCGCCGGCGGCCGCGTCGACAAACAGTTCGATCCCGCGGCCGCCGCCGGATTTTTTCTGCGCGGCACCGTTCCCGAGCCGTTCACGATGTACCGCGCGATCCGCGCGCTTCCCGCCGGCACGTACGCGTACGTCGACGCGCGCGGCATGCGCGAACCGGTGCGCTACTTCTCGATCGCCGCCACCTTGCGCGACGCGGTCGAGTCGAACCAGCACTACAGCGAAGCGGCGCGGCGCGAAGCGGTACACGACGCGGTGCTCGAGTCGGTGCGCTATCACCTCGTGGCCGACGTCCCGGTCGGCGCGTTTCTTTCCGCGGGCATCGACTCGACGGCGGTCGTGGCGCTGGCGCGCGAAGCCGGCGCCACCGACCTGCAGACGCTGACGCTCCGCTTCTCCGAATACCGCGGACGCGACAACGACGAGGCGCCGCTGGCCGAGCTGGTGGCGAAGCAGTACGGCGTCCGCCATGCGATCCGCGAGCTGACCATCGACGAGTTCCGCGATGAGCTGCCGCGCGTGTTCGCGGCGATGGATCAGCCGACGGTCGATGGTCTCAACAGCTATTTTATCAGCAAGGCGGCGCACGATTTCGGCTTGAAGGTGGCGATGTCGGGCACCGGCGGCGACGAGCTGTTCGGCGGCTACACGTCGTTCCGCGACATCCCGCGCTGGATGCCGCTGACCGGTCCGCTGGCCCGCGTCCCGGGCCTCGGCGAGGCGGTCTATCGCCTCAACTCCGCGCTGGCGAAACGGAGCCGCCACATCAGCCCGAAGATGGGCGAGATCCTCCGCTACGGCTCGTCGTACGCCGGCGCCTACCTCGTGAAACGCGGACGCTTTCTCGCGAGCGAGCTCCCCTCGGTCCTCGGCGACGACCTCGCCGCGGAAGGTCTCCGTCGTCTCGACCTGCTGCCGCTCATCGAGCAGACCGTGACTCCCGATCCCGGCAATCCGTTCGCACGCGTCGCGGCGCTGGAGTCGTCGCTCTATCTTCGAAATCAATTGCTGCGCGACATGGACTGGGCGTCGATGGCGCACTCCCTCGAAGTGCGCGTGCCGCTCGTCGACGCGCACCTGCTGCGCAAGCTTGCGCCGGTGCTGGTGACGCGCACGGAGCGCGGCAAGCAGCTCCTCGCCGCCGCGCCGCATCCGCCGCTGCCTCCCGAAGTGCGGAACCGCCGAAAGACGGGCTTCACGCTCCCGATCAGGGAGTGGCTCCGGCAGGAGGGGAAGGTGGAGTTCGGGAAACGGAGCTGGGCGCGCAAGGTGTACGAGGTGATGTTCTCGGAAGAGATGGGCTACTGGTGAAGAGGGGAGCGGACGTCTCGTCCGCTCGGCGCGGCGTCAGCCGCGCTTTCGCGCGGCCGTGCGGACGAGACGTCCGCACCCCTCTCACGAAGGCAAAAGGCGTGCGCAGCCCGTACAATGCACGGAAGTCCACAGGTCCGGAGGCCTTCCGTGAAATCCATTTTTCGTCTTACCGCCGTGCTCGGTGTGCTCCTCGTCTGCTCAATCGCAGCCGGCGCCGAAACCGCCCCCGAGCTCGTCGCCCGTTATGACCATCTGACCCTCGGTGGCGCGCGCGTCACCGTGAGCAATCTGACGATTGCGTCCGGCTCAATGAAGTTCACGCTCGCCGGCGGCAGCGCCGCGACCGTGAAAGCGGGCGAGGAAGTGATCGGCATTTTCTTCAAGGGCGACGGGTCGTTCGATTACAGCGCGAATGACGCGGTCGAATTGCCGATCATGCAGACGAACCTGCGCAATACGAAGACGTCGGCGACCGTCGCGAACGGCGTACTGCACGGCACGTTCACCGAGGCCTTGATCGCCGCGCAGAATTTCAAGCTTCCCGCGCTGGAAGGCGCGGCGGGAGCGGCGCTCGATGAGGCGTTCGCGAAGCACACGGCGACGTTCGCGAATGACAAGCAGTACCTTCTTTCGACGCAGTTCGCCTCGCATGCTCTGACCGCGCCCGCGCAGCGGGACGTACGCGTACAGTTGCGCGGCGGCGACGAGTGGATCTACGTCGCCGATCACGAAGACGAGGCGCTGTACCGTCTTTACACCATCGACTTCGAAGACCGCTCGCGCCGCGCGGAACGCTATTACGCGACGATCTCCTCGAAGCCGGTCGGCCGCACGCGCGTCGACCCGGAACCGTTCGACGTGCTGCTCAGCAATCTCGACTACGCGATCACTGCGTCCGATGCACGCGACGTCACGGTCACGGCAACCGAGACTCTCCTGCCGCGGACGAACGGCGCGCCCGGATTCGTCCTCGCGCTCGATGACCTGATGTACGTCGAAGATCCGAAGCCGCCGCGCCGCTACAAGCTCAAGAGCGTGACGGCCGAAGACGGCAAGTCGCTGCCGTTCGTGCACCAGCAGGGCACATTGCTCATTTCTCTGCCGCAGCCGACGATGGCCGCCTCGCCGGTGAAACTGAAGTTCGAGATGGAAGGGGACATCCTCTACCGTCCGGCGGGCGACAACTACTGGCTCCTTCGCGAGTCATGGTTCCCGCAGCCGCCTCTGGCCGGAATGGCCACGACCGCGCATGGCGTGATCAAGGTGAAAGGGGCGTTCATCCCGTTCGCCGGCGGAAAGACGATCGTGCGCAAGACAGAAGGCGATTACAACGTCCTGAAAACGCAGATCGACCAGCCGGTGCACTTCGTCGCAGTCGCCGCGGGAAAGTATTCGTACGAGGAGGAGAAGCGGGGCGAGCTGACCATCCGCACCGCGTCGTACGGCCAGAAGAACGTCCGCGCGATCAAGCGAACCAATTCGCTGGCGTTCGACATGATCGCGTATTACGAATACTTCCTCGGCCCTTATCCGGGCACCGAATTGAACATCCTGGAGATCAATGATCTCGGCTGGGGCCAGGCGCCTGCCGGTCTGGTCTTCATCACCTCGGAAGCATTTCAGCCTCTGATCAGCACCGAGAGTCAGATCTATTCCGAAGGGATCAATGAGCGCATCGCGCACGAGATCGCGCACCAGTACTGGGGCGTCTCCGTCCGCTGGCCGAGCTACACGGAGCAGTGGCTGAGCGAGTCATTCGCCGAATATTCGGCCGCGCTGCTGCTGAAGAAATTTCAGGGTGACGCGCCTTACAAGCGTCTGCTCGCGCACTGGAAGGCGGACGCGAACGACGCGCACAATCTCGCTCCGATCCCGCTGGCGAACCGCATCACCACGCCGAACAACTCGGACTGGAACCGCTTCAAGCTCCTTTATGGCAAGGGGCCGTATCTTCTTGCCGCGCTGCACAAGCAGGTAGGCGACGAACCGTTCCTCATCTTCCTGAAGTCGTATCAGAAGAGCTTCAGGAACAAAGCCGGATCGACGAAGGACGTGGCGGGCCTCCTCGGCTTCATGACCAAACAGGATTTCAAGCCGTTCTTCGACAAGTACTACTGGGGAACCGACATCCCGGAGATCAAGTAGCCCCGAGGTGTCACCTTGTGCTCCCGAGCGGACACATCGGGAGGTGTGTCCGCCGACTTCCTCTCTGGCAGAGCCTGGCAGCCCGCTTGCCTTGCACCTGCACAACAAAACGTTTGAGGAGGTCACACATGAAATCATTTCGTTTCATCGTCACCGCAGTCGCGCTGCTCGTCGTCGCACCTTCGTCGCTGTTCGCGCAATCCCGTACGTCGACCGACGTCGGCGTCTTCATCGTCAACTCTTCGTTCTCCGATACGACGTTCGTCGACGGGACCGACAAAGTGAAGGTCGAGTTTTCGGAGAAGCTCGCATACGGAGTTTCGGTGAATCACTTCTGGACCGATCAGTTCTCCACCGAGCTCGCGCTGCAGCAGCTCAGCGCCGATCTGAACCTGAGCACGGAAGGCGTGCCGGTCACGATCAACGCCGGAAAGATCGACGCGCAGAGCGTGACGGCGCTTGGCGAGTGGCACTTCCGGCGCAACGCGCGTTTCTCGCCGTACCTCGGAGCGGGAGTGGCGCGCATCAGCGGCGAGTTCAAGCTCAACGACACGTTGCTCGAGCCGGGCGACCCCTCCAAGGTCGATCTCGAATCGGAGACGACGTGGAGCGCGGCCGCCGGCGCGAACATCCATCTGACCGACCGCCTCTCACTCGGTCTGGAGCTGAAGTACATCCCCTGGAACCCGACGGAGAAGGGCGGGATCGCCGACGACAGCATCGACGTCGATCCGCTCACCCTCTCCACCGGCCTGCGGTTCCGCTTCTAGCTCAATGAACGCTCATCGGCTCCGGCTCTAACGACAACTCCACTTTTCCACCGGGCGACGCGTTGACGAACACCGTGTCGCCCGTGTGGAACTTCCCTTCGAGCAACCGGATCGCGAGCGGATCGATGATCTCCCGCTGCAGCGCGCGCTTGAGCGGCCGCGCGCCGAACGCGGGGTCGTAGCCCGAGCGCGCCAGCGCGTCCTTCGCTCCCTCGCTCACCTCCAGCGTCAGGCCGCGGTCGGCGATCATGTTCGAGAGGTTTTTCAGCTGCACCTCGATGATCCGCTTGATGTGCCCGAGGTTCAGGGCGTGGAAGATGATCACGTCGTCGATGCGGTTGAGGAACTCCGGGCGGAAGTGGCGATGGAGCTCCTCCTCCACCTTCTTCCGCATCTCCTCTTCCTGATCGGGCGACTGCATCGACTTCTGGAAATCGAAGATGTACTGCGCGCCGACGTTCGACGTCATGATGATCACGGTGTTCTTGAAGTCGACCACGCGCCCCTTCGAATCGGTCAGACGTCCGTCGTCGAGGATCTGCAGCATGACGTTGAAGACCTCGGGATGCGCCTTCTCGATCTCGTCGAAGAGGATGACCGCATACGGCCGGCGGCGGACGGCTTCAGTGAGCTGGCCGCCTTCCTCGTAGCCGACATATCCCGGCGGCGCGCCGATGAGACGCGCTACCGCGTGACGCTCCATGTACTCCGACATGTCGATGCGCACCATCGCGTTCTCGTCGTCGAAGAGGAACTCCGCCAGCGCGCGCGCCAGCTCCGTCTTCCCGACGCCGGTGGGGCCCATGAAGATGAACGAGCCGACCGGACGGTTCGGGTCCTTCAATCCCGCGCGTGAACGGCGGACGGCGTTCGACACCGCGGTGATCGCCTCTTCCTGCCCGATCACGCGCTGCTGCAGACGGTCCTCCATCCGCACCAGCTTCTGGATCTCCGACTCGAGCATCTTCGTCACCGGGACGCCGGTCCACTTCGACACGATCTCGGCGATGTCTTCGTCAGTCACTTCCTCGCGCAGCAGCGCGCCGCCCTTCTGCATCTCGGCCAGCTTCGCCGACGCCGCGTCGACGTCGCGCTGCAGCTGCGGCAGCTGGCCGTAGCGCAGCTCCGCGGCGCGATTGAGGTCGCCCTCGCGCTCGGCGCGATTGGCCGCCTCGCGCGCGTCCTCCAGCTTCTTCTTCAGATCGGTGATCTGCGCGATGACGCCCTTCTCGTTCTCCCACTGCGCCTTCAGCGCGGCGATCTTCGTCTGCAGCTCCGCGATCTCGCTCTCGATCACGGCGAGGCGCTCCTTCGCCACCGGCGTCTTTTCCTTCGACAGCGCCTGCCGCTCGATCTGAAGCTGCGTCTGACGGCGCGTCAGCTCGTCGATCTCCTGCGGCATCGACGTCAGCTCGATGCGCAGGCGCGACGCCGCTTCGTCGACGAGGTCGATGGCCTTGTCCGGCAGGAAGCGGTCGGTGATGTAGCGATGCGACAGCGTGGCCGCGGCGACGAGCGCCGAGTCCTGGATCTTCACGCCGTGATGGACCTCGTAGCGCTCCTTCAATCCGCGAAGGATGGCGATGGTGTCCTCGACCGTCGGCTCGCCGACGAACACCGGCTGGAAGCGCCGCTCCAGCGCGGCGTCCTTCTCGATGTGCTTCTGATATTCGTTCAGCGTCGTGGCGCCGATGGCGCGCAGCTCGCCGCGCGCGAGCGCCGGCTTGAGCATGTTCGAGGCGTCCATCGCCCCTTCCGCGGCGCCCGCGCCGACGAGCGTGTGCAGCTCGTCGATGAAGAGGACGACTTCGCCTTCCGACTCTTCCACTTCCTTGATCACGGCCTTCAGCCGGTCTTCGAACTCACCGCGATACTTCGCGCCGGCGATCATCGCGCCGAGGTCGAGCGCGACCACGCGCTTGTTCTTCAGACCGTCGGGGACATCGCCTTCGATCACGCGGCGCGCCAATCCTTCCACGATCGCGGTCTTGCCGACGCCCGGCTCGCCGATGAGCACCGGGTTGTTTTTCGTGCGGCGCGAGAGCACCTGGATCACGCGGCGGATCTCTTCGTCGCGTCCGATGACCGGATCGAGCTTGCCGCGGCGCGCGAGCTGCGTGAGGTCGCGCGCGTAGCGCTCCAGCGCCTGGTACTTCGCCTCGGGATTCTGGTCGGTGACGCGCTGCGTTCCGCGCACCGACTGCAGCGCCTTGAGCACTGCGTCGCGCACGGCGCCGTGGCGCTTGAGGATCTGCGCCGCCGTCGATTCCTTCACCTCGGTGATGCCGATGAGGAAGTGCTCGGTCGAGACGTATTCGTCCTTGAAGTCGTCGGCCGATTTGAACGCCGCATCGAAGACGCGGCGCAGCGTGTTGCCGATCATCGGCTCGGCCGACGCCCCTCCGACTTTCGAGAACTTCGCGACCTCGGCAGCGACTTCGGCTTCGATCGTGCCGGGGTTCAGGCCGAGCTTGTTGAGGATCGGCGCGACGATCCCGCCCTCCTGCCGAAGCAGAGCGAGCAGGAGATGTTCGGGTGTGAATTCAGGGTTGCCCGCGCCCCGCGCGAGGTTCTGCGCCTCAGCGACGGCTTCCTGGGCTTTCACCGTAAGCTTATTGAAATTCATGGTTTGCCTCACATTGAGTCGATCAGACTCAAGCTGCTAAAACCGGCAAATTTTGCGCGTCATTCCGGATATCCGCGGAGGGTAGGGAAACCAGCCTCTTCCGACTCTCCTTTGCATGACCATCGAACTCACTGATGCCCTGCGACACGAGTACCAGACTCTCTTCGACACCTGCCTCATCGCTCCTTCACACACCGTGGAGATCGAGAGCACGACGAACAAGTTCGCCGCGAACCGGGCGCGCTACGAGGCGGTCGGCGACCCGCTCGACATCCCCTGGTTCTTCGTCGGCGTGACGCATTGCCTGGAAGGGAGCCTCGATTTCAAGACGCACCTGCACAACGGCGATCCGCTCAAGGCGCGCACGGTGCAGGTGCCGAAGGGGCGGCCGAAGAAAGGCAATCCGCCGTTCACGTGGGAGGAGAGCGCGACCGACGCTCTGACGCTCGAAAAGTTCGCCGGTCTCGACGACTGGTCGCTGACGTCGATCCTCTACCGCTTCGAAAAGTTCAACGGCTTCGGCTACCGGACGCGCGGCGTCAACACGCCGTACCTCTGGTCCTTCTCGAATCACTACACGCAGGGAAAGTTCGCCGCCGACGGCGTCTTCTCGCCGGTGCTCGTGTCGAAGCAGTGCGGCGCCGCGGTGCTGATCCGCCGCCTCGCGGAACGGGGAGTCATTCAGTTCGACAGCGACAACAATCCGAGCGACTCCGATACGGTCGCGGAGCTCGACGCGCTGGTGGTCTTCGCGCCGGATGTGGAAAGCGCCGACGCCGCGCGCTTGCAGGAGGCGCTCAATCAGTTCCCCGGAATCTCGCTCGCCGTCGACGGCTTCGCCGGAAAGCGAACCTCGGATGCGCTCAAGCGCGTCACCGGTCACTTCCTGCAGGGAGATCCGCGCGCTTAGTGAGCTGCCGAGCGGCGCCGCTGCACCGGCACGCCGGGGCAGACGCCGCGGATCAACAGACCGTCGTCGCCGACCAGGTCGGGGAGGTGGTCGCCGTCGGAGTCGATGACGGTCCAGTCGCCGATGACCGGCCACGATTGCGGCGCTGAAAAAATGAGCGCGCCGCGATTCAGCACCACCTCCGTCGCGGTCTCACGCGAGGCGACGATGTCGGCGAGCCCGTCGCCGTTGACGTCGCCGATCGTATAGGCGTCGGCGAGATTCTCGAGCGGAAGCGGAACCGCGCCGCCGAACGTGCCGTCGCCGAAACCGTATCGGATGACGAGGCGGTGATAGTCGTCGTAGACCAGGTCGGCTCTTCGATCGCCGTCGAGATCGGCGACGGCGAGGATCGCCGCGACCTGTTGCTCGAAGGGAAAGGAGATCGGCGCGCCGAACGAACCGGCGTCGTCGTCGAGCACCATCGTGACTCCGAACGCGCCGGCGGTGACGAGATCGGGATATCCGTCGCCGTTCACGTCGGCCACGAAAACGGGATCGCCGTTGTCGGCCTTCGGCAGGAGCGAGTGCGGATTGCCGTAGCCGCCGTCGGGATCGCCGAGGGCGTAGGTGAACGCGAGGGCGGAGCCGCTTCCGTTGCCGATCACGACGTCGGGAAAGCCGTCGGCGTTCACGTCCGTCATCGTGATCGAGCGCGGATCGGTTCCCAGCGTGATGACCTGCGAGAGACGGCGGAACGTGCCGTCGCCGTTGCCGAGCCAGCGCGTGATGCTGCCGGCGCCGCCGCCGTCGGTCCCCGGATTCGCGAAGATCAGGTCGAGCTTGTGATCACCGTTGATGTCCGCGGCCGCGACGAGCTCGCGGCGGCTGGTCGCCGGAATCGGGTTCTTCGGATCAGCCGCCGCCACCGGCCGGTACGTGCCGTCGATCTGGCGGAGGGAGACGTAGGTCGAAGCGCCGTCCGAGCCGAGCACATCGAGCCGGCCGTCGCCGTTGAAGTCGGCCATCAACAGAAACGCGTCGACCGGAAGGTAGCGGCGGCCGTCGAAGCTGCCGTCGCCGTTGCCGCGCGAGAGCAGCAGACCGTTCGGCGCCAGCGAGGCGATGTCGGGAATTCCATCGCCGTTGAAATCGCCGACGGCGACCACTCCGGGCCGGCCGCTCACCTGCCCCGTGAAGATCCGGCCGAGCGGCTGCTCGGCGTCGAACGAGCCGTCGCCTCTGCCGCGATAGAACACCGCGAACCGCGCTCCGTCGGCGATGAGGTCGGGCTTCCGGTCTCCATCGACGTCGACGACCCGGAACGCGCCTCGCTCGTAATGCGAGGAGACCGGCGGATCGAACGCGAATCCGCCGCGCGAGCGGTAGACGTCGAGTAGAGGAATCCCGCCGCTCCGGATGCCGACGTCCTTGCGCCCGTCGCCGTCGAAATCGGCGACGACCACCTCCTCCGGCAACGGCGTCGACACCTGCACGCTGCCGGCGGTGACGAACGTCGATCCCTCGACCCGCAGGAACGTGAGCGTCGAGCCGTTCAACAGCACCAGCTCGTCGCGTCCGTCGCCGTCGATGTCGCCGGTGGCGCGCACATTCATCGCCGGGAACAGCAGATCGACCTCGTGATCGCCGTTGAAATCGCCGTAGCTCAGCGGCCCCGAGCCGGAGATCGACGACACCTTCCTGAAATCGCCGCCCGAGTAGACGAGCGAAGTCGCCACGCCGGTCCGGGAGTCGTAGCCGATGACGGTCCGGCCGAAGGTGAAAAGATCGGTGACCGGGAGATCGGGCAACGTCCGGCGCGAGACGAACCTGCCGCGCCCGTCGCCGCGGAGGAAGGCCAGGCCATTCAATCCGCCGGCGAGCAGATCGAGATTGCCGTCGCCGTCGAAATCACCCGCCGCGGCGGTCAACGGAGAGGGTCCGGCGTCGTACGCCGGCGGCAGGTCGAACGAGAGACTCTCGCACGGCGCCGCGGTCACGGCGGCCGCGAGGATGGCCGCGAGGATCACGATGGCGGCTCGGCGGGCGGCCGCGTGAGCCACTCCTTCTTCACGCGGCTGCGCTCGCGCGTGAGACGGATCATCATCAGCATCAGCACGCCGAACACCATCAGCGTCCCCGCCGACGTGATCATGACGATGCGCTTCTCCCACGGCGTGCCGTGCGGCAGCGACTCGAGCAACGCGACGGCGAAGTAGGCCACGCCGACGAAGATGATCAACGTCATCCGCTTGATGCTGACCCTCGTCTCGTAGATCTCGAACTCGTTGAGGCCGAGGCGCGCGTGCTGTTTGTACGCGTGGTGGTAGAGCAGCGCGAAGACGGAAAAGACGGCGATGTAGCCGAGGGCGAAGATGATGAAGATCCACTTCTTGTGCTCGGGAAGGACCACCGGCACGAGGCCGTGCGCGGTCTCCACCATCGCCGTCGCGTGCAGGTTGGTGATCAGCATCCCGAAGAGAAACTTCAGCGGATAGACGAAGAAGAGAACGGTGAAGAGCAGCACGAGGTTCAGCGACACCGTCGTGTTGTCTTCGAGGCCGTAGCGGCGGAAGAAGATGAACTGCGCGCGCCAGACGCCGACCAGGATCACGAACGTGGCCACGAACGCGCCGAAGCCGCGCATCGTCTCCAGCAGCTCCGTCGACGTCCGCGGCACTTCGAGCGACACGATCAGCAGCGTGACGGCAAAGCCGAAGACGGCGTCGCTGAATCCCTCGATGCGCGTGATCTCGTGGCTCCGCCAGCGGAAGCCGTCGACCGGATCGTGGTGCATGAGTTTGTCGAGGAGCATGCGTGAGGTGACCTGTGATGATAGCGCTTGCGACTCGCCGGATTACGTCGTATAGAGTCGATCGCTGGAGACCTTCCGCATGACCGCCACCGCCCCCCTCAGCGAAGTCACCGCTCAGTCCGCTCTCTTCGACTCCATCCTCGAGCTGATCCGCCGCACGTCGACGATCCTGCCGGATGACGTCGTCCGCGCCGTCACCGCCGCGCGCGGGCAGGAGGCGCCGGGCTCGAACGCCGACGTCGCGCTGAACGTCATCGGCTGCAACATCGGCCTGGCGAAAGAGAGCTCGCTGCCGCTCTGCCAGGACACCGGCACGATCCTCTTCTACGTCCACACGCCGGTCGGCTACGACCAGATCGAATTCGAGGAGACGGCCGTCGAGGCCGTACGCGAGGCGACCCGGAAGGGCTACCTGCGGCAGAACAGCGTCGACTCGCTCACCGGCAGGAACAGCGGCGACAACACCGGTCCCGGCTCGCCGGTCTTTCATTTCCATCAATGGCGCGAGCCGTACGTCGAAGTGAAGCTGATGCTCAAGGGCGGCGGCTGCGAGAACATGAACGCGCAGTATTCGCTCCCCCATCCGGACCTCGGCGGACGCGATCTCAAAGGAGTGGAGAACGCCATCCTCGATTGCATCCTCAACGCGCAGGGCCAGGGCTGCGGTCCCGGCATCCTCGGCGTCTGCATCGGCGGCGACCGCGGCACGGGCTACGGATTCGCGAAAGAGCAGCTCCTGCGCGAGCTCGATGACACGAACGAAGATCCGGTGCTCGCCGAGCTCGAGGAGCGCGTCGTGGAGAAGGCCAACCAGTCGGGCATCGGCCCGATGGGCTTCGGCGGAAAGACGACGCTGCTGGCCTGCAAGATCGGCACGCAGAATCGACTGCCTGCGTCGTTCTTCGTCTCCATCGCCTACATGTGCTGGGCCTATCGCCGTCGCGGCGCGAAGCTCGACGACGCCGGCGCGGTGAGCGAGTGGCTGTACTGATTCGCCGTTCGATTCTCGTCGCGCTGCTGGTGATCACCACCGGCTGCGCGACGTCCGGCATCGTCGTCGATCGTCTGTTTTTCGGAACGAACATCCCGAGCGGCGGCCAGGTGTCGGACGAGGAGTGGAAGGCGTTCGTGAAGGACGTCGTGACGCCGCGCTTCAAGGATGGATTGACGGTGGTGGAAGGCGATGGCCAGTGGCTCGATCCGCGCGGCGACGTCGTGCGCGAGCACGTGCACATCGTCGAGGTCGCGCACAAGCCGGGCCTCGACGCCGATCAGGCGATTCAGTCGATCGCCGACGAATACAAGAAACGCTTCAAACAGGACGCCGTACTGCGCGTCACCGCAGCGGCAAGCATGAAGCTCTATTGAAGGAGTGTCATCCTGAGCCGCGCAGACGGCGAAGGATCCGTGACTCGACAGCCGATGCGCCTGAATCAACGGGTCCTTCGGCGTCTACGCGCCTCAGGATGACACCGGCGAGGAACATCATGGCACTCGTAAAACTGAACACTCCCATCGACGAAGCCACCATCCGCTCGCTGCACGTCGGCGACACGGTCTCCATCACCGGCCGTCTCTACACCGGCCGCGACGCGGTCCATCACCGCATCCACACCGGCACGAAGCCGCCGGTCGACCTCGAGGGGCAGATCATCTATCACTGCGGTCCGGTGATGGTGAAAGAGGGCGACCAGTGGGTCTGCAAGGCCGCCGGCCCGACCACCTCGTCGCGCGAGGAGCCGTATCAGCACGAGGTCATCCGCGATTACCACATCCGTGGCGTCATCGGAAAAGGGGGCATGGGCGAGAAGACGCTCGCCGCCTGCAAGCAATACGGCGCGGTCTACCTCCACGCCATCGGCGGCGCCGCCCAGGTCTGCGCCGCCTCGATCAAGCGCGTCGACGGCGTCGACTGGATGGACCTCGGCTCCCCCGAAGCGATCTGGCACCTCTGGGTCGAGGACTTCATGGCCATCGTGACGATGGACGCCCACGGCCAGTCGCTGCACCAGCAGGTGTTCGAGGAGTCGAAGGCGAAGCTGGAGGCGTTGAAGGCGTGAATTGGTTGCCGGTTGCCAGTTGCCGGTTACCGGTTGCCGCGGTAACCGGCAACCGGCAACTGGTAACTAAGCCCCGAACTGCCGCAAGTGATGATCAATGTGCCGCCTCGTCAACACTCCCCACGCGCGCGGCGTGAGCTTGCCGAACGCGGGGTGGTCGGGCCACGACGTCACGTCTTTGCGCGCGGCGAAGCTCTCGACCTCCCTGCGCAGGTCGGCGCGCGCGGCGTCGAGTGATTCGCAGTCCCCTTCGAGCAGTTCGGGCGCGGTCGGCAGGCCTTTGGCGAACGGCAGCACGTAGATGGCGAGCTGCTTGAGCGGGAAGTAGCGGAGCGGCAGGTTCTTCGGTTTCACCGGAAGCTCGCCGCTCGCCATCGACATCGCCCGCGCGAGATGACGGATCATCCGGGCGCACGTCATCTTCCCCCAGAGCGGTGCGGTCTCCGCCTTCACACTTTCGATTCGGCGGAGAATCTCCAGGCGCGCATCATGCTCCCAAAGGCTTTTCATCGGAGTCTTCATCTTATGCGAATCGAACACGACACCCTCGGCGAAGTGCAGGTCCCGGACGACGCGCTTTACGGCGCACAGACCCAGCGTGCGGTGGAGAACTACCCGGTCAGCGGACTGCGCGAGCATCCGACCTTCATCCGCACGTTCATCATGCTCAAGCGCGCGGCCGCGCTGGCGAACACGGAGCTCGGGGCGATGCCGCGCGAGAAGGGCGACGCCATCGTCCGCGCCTGCGACGAGATCCTCGGCGACTTCGAGAAGTACCGCCCGCAGTTCGTGGTCGACGTCTTCCAGGCCGGCGCCGGCACCTCGTTCAACATGAACTGCAACGAGGTGATCGCGCACCTCGCGCAGCTGCATGCGAACGACGACGTGAACATGTCGCAGTCGACGAACGACGTCGTGCCGACCGCGATCCGCATCTGCACGCTGCTGATGCTGCACGAGCTCTTTCCGCAGCTCGACGAGCTGGCGGTCGCGTTCGACGCGAAAGGGGAAGAGTTCGCCGACGTGATCAAGTCGGGCCGCACGCACCTGCAGGACGCGGTGCCGGTGACGCTCGGCCAGGAGTTCCGCGCGTACGGGACGACGGTGCACCGCGCCACGCAGCTCCTGCACGCCGCCGCGCACGAGCTGCGCATCCTCGGCATCGGCGGCACCGCGACCGGCACCGGCATCAACACGCCGGTTGGCTATCGCTTCGCCGTGGTCAAACATCTCCGCGAGATGACGACGCTCGAGCTCGAGCCGGCGGACGACCTGCGCGAGGCGATGCAGTCGATCCTGCCGGTGGTCGCCGTCTCGTCGGCGCTGCGCACGCTCGCGCTCGAGCTGACGCGCATCACGAACGACCTTCGTCTCCTGGCCTCCGGGCCGCTCACCGGTCTGGCGGAGATCATCCTTCCCGCCGTGCAGCCCGGCTCATCGATCATGCCGGGCAAGGTGAACCCGTCGATGCTGGAGTGCATGAACCAGGTGCTGTTCCACATCATCGGAGCGGCGACGGCGATCGATTACGCGTCGCAGGCGGGGCAGCTGGAGCTGAACGTGATGATGCCGCTGGTGGCGTTCGAGATGAATTTCTCGATCGACATCCTGAAGAACTTCCTGCCGGTGTTCACCGCGAAATGCATCCGCGGCATCGCCGCCGATCGCGAGCGCTGCGAGTCGTACTACGTCACTTCGCCTTCACTGGCGACCGTGCTCAATCCGATCATCGGCTACGAAAAAGCGGCCGCGATCGCCAAGGAGTCGGCGAAGACGAAGACGCCGATCCCCGATTTGCTGCGCGCCAGGGGACTGCTGAGCGAAGAGGAGATCGCGCGCATTTTCACGCCTGAGCAGTTGACAGGTGGCAGTTGACAGTTGGCAGAGACGGAATTCCTGACCACGGCCAACGGCCAACGGTAAACTACGAACCCACGTCCATGCGCCTCTTCATTGCGATGTCCTTTCCCGAAGCGGTGCTTCGTCCGATCAACGAGCGCGTTGCGAAGGTGAAATCGAAGCTGCCGCCTGCGTCGTGGGTGCGGCCCGAAAGCCAGCATCTGACGTTCGCGTTCCTCGGCGAGCAGGACGAATCGCTCATCGACAAGATCGCGCCGAACGTCGAGCGGAGCGTCGGAACGGTGAAGAAATTCGAGGGGACGCTGGCCGACTGCGGCTTCTTTCCGAATCCTCGGCACGCCCGCGTCGGTTGGGTTGGGGTGAAGCCCGAGGATTCTTTCAATGCCATCGCCAGGGCCGTGCGCGAAGCGGTGCAGGAGGCGGGCGTGACGCTCGACCGCGCGGAGTTCCGCGCTCACCTCACGCTGATGCGCATCCGCGATCCCTGGCCGCCGGCCTGTATCGAGACGTTCAACGGCGCGCTGCGCGACTTCACGTCAGCGCCGTTCGCGGTGGAGGGGATCACGCTCTACTCGAGCCGGTTGCACCCGAACGGCGCGGTTCATACGCCGCTGCGGCAGTTCACTCTTTCCGCGTAGCTGCCCGCACGCCGCCGCGATCTCCCGTCCCTTCGAGCGCCGCACCGTCGTGCGCACGCCGTTCTTCACCAGCGTGTCGACGAAGCGGTCGATCGCCGCGTCGGTGGGGCGCTTCATCCAATCCGGCAGGTTCGGGTCTTCGTTGAACGGGATGGCGTTCACCTTCGCCTTCACGCCGCGCAGCAGCTTCGCCAGCGCGACCGCGTCCTGCGGCGAGTCGTTGTAGCCGGCGAGCAGCACATACTCGGCGGTGAGGTCGCGTCCCTTGTCGACGGGGAAGCGCTTCAGCGACGCGATCAATTCATCGAGCGGGTACTTCGACGTGATCGGCATGATCTCTTCGCGCCGCTTGCGGTCGGGCGCGTTGATCGAGACCGCGAGGTTCGGCCGGTGCTCGAGTCTGGCCAGCGCGTCGATGCCGGGGATGATCCCCGACGTCGACACCGTCATCCGCTTCGGCGCGACCGTGCGCGACATGATGTCGAGCGCGATCACCAGGTTGTCGAAATTCAGCAGCGGCTCGCCCATCCCCATGAAGACGACGTTCATCAGCTCGGGGGCGACGTGATGCTCGCGGCGGATGGTGAAGAACTGGCCGGCCATCTCCGCCGGCGTCAGGTTGCGGCCCGCTCCGAAAAAGCCGGTGACGCAGAACGTGCAGCCGACCGCGCATCCCGCCTGCGACGAGAGGCAGACACTCGTCCGGTCACCCATCGGCATGTAGACCGACTCGATCCGATTGCCGTCGGCGAGCTTGAAGAGGTACTTGCTGCTGCCGTCCGGCGCCGGCGTGGTCCGCTCCAGCGGCTCCGGAAACGCGACGCTGAACCGCTCGGCGAGCGAGGCGCGGAGCTCTTTCGGAAGGTTGGACATCGATTCGAACGAATCGACGCCGTGAACGTACATCCACTCCTCGATCTGGCGGATGCGGAACGCCGGCGACACGAAGTCGCGCAAGGTCGATTCGAGCGAGGCGGGGGGAACGTCGTAGAGGTTATGTTTCAAGGTGTTCGACGCGGCGCGCGGTGCGCACCTTGCGCGTCGGATCGATGCCCAGGGTACGGAGGAGGGCGAGATCGTTGACGTTGATCCGGAACTGCACTTCCTTCGTCTCCTGCTGCACCACGACGGCCGGAGCGTCGTCGCCGCCTTCCTGTTTGTTGAGGCCGATCGTCGCATCGAGCACGACGTAGAGGTCGTAGCCCTCGTCGCGGATTCGCTGGATGTGACGGCTGACGTCGTCGGAGCCGGAGATCGATTCGTTGATGGCGGTTCCGAGTTCGCGGAGAAGCTGTTTGATTTTGTCGTCCACGCGCGTCCCCATGCCGCACGTAAACTATTACAAAATCAACAACTTATGTTTACATACGGCTGCACCATTGTGGCAAACGGCACTCGAATAATCAATATTCCGGAGGCAGACTCACCGGAGTACACTATTTGTCCTCCGTTCATCGCGAGCTCCACAACTCAGACCAGTACGCCAGGTACTTCCAGCGTCCCCATTTCGCGTAACGCCGCACCATCACCGCGTCGCTGACCTTGCGCCCGCCGTGGTACGTCTCGCGGACGAAACGCCGGAACTCGGTATCGACCGCGATGAAGTCGTGCCGGCCGTCCATGGCGAGCAGATGGGCGGCGGCGTAGGGGCCGATGCCGGGGAGCCTGCGATAGGCGTCGAAGCATTCCTGGGTGGAGCCGGTGGGCAAGCTGAGAGCTTGCCCTGCGTTTACGTCCGCCAGGCGCCGGATCGATTTCGCGCGATAGCCGAGCCTGCACTCCTCCTGCAACTCTTCGGCGGAAAAGCGCGCGATGTCCGCGGGCTCGGGGAACGCGCCGCCGCGGCCGCACTTCGCCACCAGCAGCTCGGCCATGCGCACGGTCTGGCGCCACATCGTGTTCGTCGTCAGGATGATCTTCACCGCGTCCTCGAAGAGCGTCGAGCCGCAGAGCAATCGTCCGAATCGTTCTTCCGCCGCCCAGGCGTGCGCGGGGGAGAGCTTCGCCTTTTCGTGGAAGTCGCCGAGCTCGACGCCGAGCTGGAACATGCGGGTCAGCTTCGTGCGTAACTCATCGGAGTCTTTCGCCCCGCGCACATGCAGCGCGCCGTCCGCGAACGTAATCTCGAGCTTGCGAGGTTTTCCGCCGAGGAGCTCGATCCGGTGCAGGACCGGCTTCTCCCAGCGGAACGGGGCGAGGTGATACCAGCCGTGCGACTCGACCGTCGCGAGGAAGTTGAAATCAGGAGGGGTGAGAATGGAGGCGACGGCCGGAATCGAACCGGCGGATAAAGGTTTTGCAGACCTCTGCCTTACCACTTGGCTACGTCGCCATCCTCAGGCGGACAGCGAGTGTAGTGAACCGGTCCGGGAGCGTCAAATATTCGGCGTCAACGTGAGCTGACAACTGCGTGCAAGCATCGCGCGAGCTCTTTCCGATCGTGCGAACGGATCGCGTCGCCGAAACGAAGAGCGGCGTTGACGCGCGGCACGGCGAGCAGGCGCCAGAAGTTCACCCCGAACGTCTCCTCGCCGTACCACTTCGCTTCATCGAGATCGTAGCGAAGCGTCGCGGGATGGACCGGCATCTGCTCGCGCGCCGCCGACTCCAGCAGCGCCGGCTTGAACGGCAGCACGCTGCTGCCGTCGGTGGCCTTTCCCTCCGGAAAAATCACGACCGCCGCGCCGCCGCTCACGGCGTCGCCGATCGTCTCGGAGACGCGAATCGCATCGCGCGCCGACTGGCGGTCGATGTAGATCGTCCCGGTGATGCTCGCCAGATGGCCGAGTGCCGGCCAGCCTGCGATCTCCGATTTCGCCACGAACACGACCTCCGTCGCCGCGCCGAGGACGAGGATGTCGAGGAATCCCTGGTGATTGCAGACGAGGAGAAACGCGCCGGCGGGCCGCGGACCGGAGACGTCGATGCGTACGCCGAGGATGCGCGCCATCGCCGACATCCAGAGTCGGACGACGCGCTTTCGGCGGGTCATGAGATAGATCGCGTACAGGAACGCGGTCGTCGCGAAGATGGCGGTCAGTCGCGCAAATCGTCGAAGGAGCGACACCATGAGCGATCGTACGGCATCGAAGTTTAGACTGGCGGAGCCATGAACAAACTGATCATCACCGGCGGCACGGGCGGACTCGGCGAGACGGTCGTCGCGCGGCTGCAGCGCGACTACGAATGCATCCTTCTTCGCCACCACGACGTCGACCTCAACGACGCCGCAAGCGTGCGCAATGCGCTGGCGAAGGTCGACGAGCCGTACGGCCTCGTGCACATGGCCGGCGGCTACGCGGGCGGGAGCGTCTCCGAGACGGACGACGCGACGTGGCAGAAGATGATCGGGCTCAATCTCACCAGCTCGTTCAACGTCATCCGCGAAACGCTCGCCCGGATGCGCCGCGGGCAGCCGGGACGCATCATCGCCATCAGTTCCGAGGCCACGAAGACGAAGCCGAAAAGCGCGGCGGCCTACGCCATCTCCAAGACGGGACTGAACACGCTCATCGAGCTCACGGCCAAAGAGCTCGCCGGAAGCGGCATCACTGCCAACGCGCTGCTTCCCGGCACGCTCGACACGGCGGCGATGCGGAAGGAGATGCCGGACGCGAAGCTCGTTCCGCTGGAGCGCGTTGCGGATACGATCATCTTTCTTCTTTCCGACGCCGCCGCGAGCATCAACGGCGCGCTGATCCCACTGCAGCCATGAGCCGCGGATTCATCTCCGCCGTCTTCGGCCTGGCCATCACGTTCTTCGCCTGGTATTCGCCGTGGGCCTGGCCGGCGTGGCCGTCGATCCTTGCGTTCGACACGTTCGATCACGGCGGATTCGCCGAGCTGTCGCACATGGGACAGGCGGCAGTGACGGTGCTGCTGATCGCGCTCAACGTCGCGGTGTGGGCGCTGATCGCGCGCGGGGGGTGGTGGCTCGTTGTGAGTGTCAGGCGCGGCTCGCGGCGAGAATCGCCTTGATCAGATCTTCCGGTGCCTCATCGACCGGAAGATCCGACGCCTTCGCCATGCGGATCGTTTCCTTGTACGTCTCGAGATACGCGACGCACGACGGGCAGACGGCGAGGTGGCGGCCGAACTCGAACTTCCGTTCGGGCGGGAGCTCGCCGTCGAGATAGTCGGAGAGAAACCCGATGATCTCCGTACACGGCAGGTAGGGGCGATTGGTCATCAGCTCACGTTCCTCATGTGCGGATCGAGCAGCGTGCGAAGGGCCTGCCGTCCGCGGTGCAACCTGATCTTCACGGCATTCGGCGTCACGCCGAGGATCTCCGCCACCTCTTCGGTCGACAGCTCCTCGATGTCGCGAAGGAGCAGGACGACGCGATAGGTGTCGGGCAACCGCTCGATACAACTGCGCACCAGGCCGCACAACTCCATCCGTTGCAGAACCGTCTCCGCGGTTTCACACCACGTCACGCTCGGCTCGACCTGGTGTCCATCCTCGAGAAAGCGCGGCAGGTACTTCTCGATGTCTTCCTCGGGATGGCGGCGCTGCGTGCGCAGTTTCATCAGGCAGGCGTTGATGACGATGCGGTGCAGCCAGGTCGACAGCTGCGCGTTCTTGGCGAAATTGCCGAGGGAGCGGAAGGCGGAGACGAACGCGTCCTGCAGCGCGTCGCGTGCGTCCTCCTCGCTGTGCATGAAACGCCGCGCCACGCGCAGGAGCACGGGCGTATGCGTGCGCACCAGCGTCTCGAACTCGTTGACGGCGACCGGCATTGAAATGTTCATGGCGGGAGTTTTCCCGCCGAACGTCACGAAATTATCCGGTATGCGTCGCGAAAGGGACAAACCGCTCGGCGCGCGATTGAGCCGCGCGATCCAGCCGAGCGTCGCCGCCGACACGCTGTTCGTGAAGTGGTCGGTGGAGGGCTACGCCAGGCGGTGGCGCACGGCGAGCATTCGCCCGCGCAGCGGTTCTTCGCAGATCACCTCGGCCACGCCCGGACCGGAGCGGGACAGCCCTTCGATCAGTTTTTGCGAGACGGGGGCGGCGGTGGAGCTCGGCATGCGGGTTTGGATGCCGGGAAACGGACAAGAGTGTCTTGTTACACGTCAAATCGCGACGGCCGTCGCGCAATTGTGAGCGCGATCACAGCGGATGTCCTTCCGCCGACGAATCTTTAAGCATTTCCCTAAGTGTGTTGGGTCGTAATTGGGTCGCAGTGTTCCCGGAAACCATCCAAAAAGGAAACGCTCACATGCGCAAGCTCTTGCTCATCCTCGCGGTTTTGCTGTTCCCGCTCGCCGCGCTGGCTGACTCGCCCGGCGAAGTCACGTCGATCTCGCCGACGCAGTTCACGCTCGGCAACCTGGAAGAGTTCCTCACGATCAACGGCACCGGCCTCTGGGAGGAAGGTGGGACGACGATCGTGAAATTCAACGGCGCCGGCCTCTCGGTCGACATCGAGCCGAGTTTCACCTCGCCGACGAAGCTGATCGTCTTCGTGCCCGACGCGGTCCTGACCAGACTCGGTCATTGCAACGCTCACGTCTTCGTGACGTACGCGGACGGAAGCACGCGGAACGTCGGCTTCGGCACGTTCCAGGTGGTCCTTGCGCCGCCGCCTCCTCCTCCGCCGCCGCAGATCATCGGCGCGGAAGTGGTCAACGCGGAGGCGACCGGACCCGACGGCGCGGTCGTGACGTACAGCGTCGAAGTGATCAGCGAAGTCGACCCGAACCTGCAGGCGCAGTGCACGCCGCCGTCCGGCAGCATGTTCGCGCTGGGATCGACGACGGTGACGTGCACGGCGACCGACAGCAACGGCACCTCGACGCTCAATTTCCTCGTGCTGGTGACCGACACGACTCCCCCCGACCTGACCGTGCCGGATGACATCACCACGACCAATCCGGTCGTTTCGTTCACCGCGACGGCCACCGACATCGTCGACGGCACGCTCATACCGGTCTGCACGCCGGCGTCGGGCTCGACGTTCGAAGTCGGCGCGACGACGGAAGTGGTCTGCACGGCGACCGACTCGAGCTTCAACGAGACCACCAAGTCGTTCTTCGTCACGGTGCTCGCCGACACGACGCCGCCGGACGTGCTGCGCATCAGCGCGACACCGGGCATCCTCTCGCCGCCGAACCACGAGATGGTCGCGGTGACGATCGTGGTCGAGGCGACCGACGATCAGGATCCGAATCCGACGTCGCAGATCGTCTCCGTCACGTCGAATCAGCCGATCGACGGCACGGGCGACGGCGATCAGTCACCCGACTGGGAGATCACCGGTCCGCTGACGCTGAATCTCCGCGCGGAACGGGCCTCCGGCGAGGATCGCGTCTACACGATCACCGTCGTCACCTCCGACGCCACCGGCAACACCACGACGTCAACCGTGACGGTCACGGCGACGAATTCGAACGTGTCGTTGAACCAGGCCTGGCAATAGCGTTTTCAGGACGTGCGGCGGCCGCAGCGCCGCCGCACGTCCATTCGGAGAGCGCCGGAATCGCGGCAGTGACCGACGGAGCGTCGTCGTCGCCCCGTTCGACGTCGACGCTCGTGACGGCGAACTCGGCTGTCGGCTGGAACGGGAAAATCGAGCAACTGCGCAGCCGGCCGACGCCTCGGCCACATGGGCGCCTCTTAATTCACACGCGAGACGGGTGCAGTCGACCCTTTACGTCCGCAACGCACGCAAGCTGCGCAACCCTGACGCGCCTCGCGTTCGCGTCGTCGAGGGCGATGTCCTGAACGCGGCGAAGTTGCGCGAGGCGATGACCGGACAGGATGTCGTGTACGCGAATCTCGCCGGCGATCTCGAACGGATGGCGAAAACGATCGTCGACGCGTCGAAGCCTCGGACCTCGACTACGCGATTCTACGAATCGGCGTGGTTCTTTGTCCGGGTCGTACCAGCTCTTGACCTCCGAGAGCCGCGTCAGAATCGACCCGTAATATTTCTGCGCCCAGTTCGTCAGCTCGCGATTGGGGAAATTGACGTACGACTCCTGCTGCACGTACTGCTGCATCGCGTCGTAGTACTTGTTCAGCCACTCTGCCTGGGCCTTGACGACAGAGTTGTCGTCGATCGGGGCCCACGCCATTTCCAAGCACATGCGATCGCCAGCGGCCGGACGCCGGCCCAGCGCGCGTTGTTCGGCCACGCGGCCATGGCATAGCCCATCTCGTCCGCGCGAATCCACCGCCCTTTCAACCTGGGCACAGGTGTCAGGCCCCTGACGCTTGAAACGGCCGGTCTTGCGGCCAATGCGGCGACGGGTGTCATTGCCACGGCGGCGCCGCCGGCGATGAGCGCACTGGTTTGCAGAAAACGGCGACGGCTGAGGTCCGGTGTTGTGGTTGAGGATGATCTTTCGGAAATCCAGCTTGACTGGCCACCTCGATCGGTAGATGTGCGCTGGTCGCTTATTCAGGGATACTGCGAATTCGAGCACGAAGTGGTCATCTGGAAATCTGGCTTCGGCCGGTCGCGTGCCGGTGCATCGTGAGGCGGCAGCGTGGTGAAGTGCGGAGGGAACGGGCCCTCCGACGCGAGGTAGTTGAGGACGAAGTCGTACTGCTTGTCGCTGTCGTCATACGTGGAGTTGCACAGGAGCAGCGAGCCCGGAACCTCGTGCGGGAAGGCGGCGTCGGCAGCGGTTGACGGAACCGTCAGCGTCAACCACTTGCCGTCGGCCCGAGTGAGTTGAATCAGCGGATCGCCTTCCGTATCGACGGTCCATGTCGTGAAGACGGCTCCTTCTTCGAAGCGGCCCGCGACGATCGCTCCGTGACTGATGTCGAGGATGCAGGAGGCTCGTGTCGGAGGACCCGGCTCGAGGAGATCCGGCCGAAGCTGCATGTCCGGAACATAGGTCTTCAGACTCGGAACGGCCGGCAGCCTGTCGGGAGGCGTGGGACCAGGAACGACCGGATCGTAGCTGAAGTCACCGGACGCATTCAGGACGCGCATGTGATAGCCGTCGAGGGTGAACTGCGATCCCAGATCGCGCTGCGGCGGAGACGTGATCGGAAGCTGCCGGGCGGTATTGAAGGGAAACTGCAGGAAGCAGAAGTGCGCCGGCAGGAGACCAAACTCGGCGGTGTTTTGATCCAGGATGTACATCCCGACGACGCGGTGCTCGACGCCTTCGGGCAGCCCGGCGTCCTTCGTGAGATGGAGACAAAGCCCGTAAAACGACAGGACGAGACGGCCCATGAAATCCTCCTACCCGGTCGCGCGGTGAATGGTCGTGGTCAGTAACGCCAGACGGCGCCACGCGCCGCCGGGACGACGAAGCTGCGCCAGTTGAACGTTCCGCAGCGCGGCCGCAGGCGCCACTCCGCGGACGAGCTGTTGGTGGAGAGCGAGGAAGAGAGTGCGCGCGTCGGCGTCGCCGATCGGCCCGAGCGTGCCGATCACGTCGCGTGCGCCGGCCGCGACGAACGCGCCGCCCAGGCTCAGCGCGCGACGATCAGCGTCCGCCGGACGGCAGAGCGTATTGCACGCGGAGAGAACGACCACCCGCGGCATGTGACGCATCGCCGCGATCGTTCGCCACGACATGGCGCCGCCGGCCAGCGCCAGCGCCTCCCCTCCCGCCGCCGCGTCGCTCTCGGTGTGGCCGGCGATGTGGAGCACGTCGGCTGCCGTCTCGCCGAGGATCGGCGCGCTGACGTCGGCGGGAGCGATCCGGCGGGCATCGCGATAAAGGCCTCCGATCGCAGTGAGCTCCATCTCCGCCTCGGGGAGCGGACGAAGGCCGGCACGCGTTCCTGACGGCAGCTCGAGCGCGGTGAGCGCAACCGGCCGGACTGCGGATGCAGGCGCCCGCAGCGCCATTGCGCTCGGCGCGAGCGCCACCGGCATTCGTTCCACCAGCATCTGCTTCCTCGCCTTGTCGGGCAACGCGGCGAAGGGAACGCGCTCGAGCAGCTCGTCGGGGATGACGACCAGCGCACGCGCCGCCGCGAGCGCCGGCGCGGAGCGGGCGACGAGGAGATCGTAGAGCGCCTCGAGAGCCTCGTCGTCATCGCGCCGCGCGAGCGTCGCCAGCTCTTCGCGAGCCACCGCGCGGCGCGTCACCATTGCGCCGCCCTCGGTGATCACGAGCGAGACCACCTCTCGCGGCAGCACGATCAGCGTCATGACGGCCGTCCCACTGCCGGCGAGCCGGGCCTGCAGCTGGCCGAGAGCGCCCGAACCGGCAGCGCTTCCGCGGCGCCGTTCGGCGTCTGCGAACGCGGAAGCGACGTCGCCGCGATCGAGATCGAGGCGGATCGCATCTTCGAACAGCTCCTTTCCCGCGTCGAGCACGCCCGTGCCGATCACCGCGCCGGCGATCTGCGCCGGATGCTGCTCGACGGCGGCGATGCCGGCGGCGAGATCGCGCTCCGCGGCGGACGTCTCCCCGAGCCGCAGCGAGGCGCGCGCGCGAACGAGATACGGCTCGGCGATGAGCGACTCCATGCCGTGCGCGGCATAGAGATCGATCGCGCGCGAAGCGAGGTCGCGCGCACGACGGGCGTCAGAGCCGAGGAGCGCCGCGGCCATGGCGAGATCGGCGTCGGCGAGATGCCGCGCGCGCAGAGCGCCTTCCGGGATGCGCATCGCGACCGTCGTCGCCTCGGAGGCGGCGCGTTCGGCGGCCGCGGGATCGATCGTGGCGTCGAGCAGCGACTTTCGCACGAGCGTGTCGGCGAGCAGCAAATCGTTGGACAGGTCGCGCTCCAGCGATTCATTGATGGCGGTCAGAGCGCGCGTCGATTCCATCCGTCCAGCCCGCAGCGTCGTCAATGCCGCAGCGCCAACCGCGGCGTCGAGCAGATCGGTGCGGCCCGCTGCCGTGAAAGTCGCAAAGGCGCGAACGTGAGCGTTCCACGCCTCGTCGGGCCGGCCGAGGCTGAGGAGCGCGTCGGCGAGCATCGAGCCGACCGTCGCCTGGTTGACACGCTCGCCGCCGCGCGCGAAAAGCGCCTCCGCCTCACCCAGGACGCGCGCCTCGGTCTCGAAGTCACCATCGAACGACAGACAGCGGGCCAGCTCCCATCGCGCCTGCGCGGCCAACGAGAGGTATCCGTGTGCGGCATCGACCTCGCCCGTGAGCGCGGACAACTCCCGCCGCGCTTCGTCCACGTCGTTCTGTGCCAGGCGCGCGCCGGCGGCATACGAGCGCGCCGCGAGCGACATCGGATCGCGGTCCTCCGCGAACCGGGCAGCCGCAAGACGGAGATCGCGCTCGGCGGCGCTCGGCTCATGCCGGCTGAATGCAATCCGGCCGCGACGATAGACGAGGTGCGCGGCGGCGATGCGCGCACGACGGGGAGCGCCGGCGTCGTCGATCGCCTGCACGGCGTCGTGAAGGAGCGACTCGCCGCTCGTGTGCTGGAGCGCGAGGCCGATGTTGCGTGCCACGGCGAGCCAGCGCGCCGCCTCCGCCGCGTCGTTGCGCTGCAGCGCCTCGGCCCACCGGCCGAGGTACTCGGCCTCGCCGAAGGCGCGAGCGCGCTCGGCGTGGCGTCCGGCGAGCGTGCGAACGAGCGGCTCGTCACCCGACGCCGCTGCCTGTTCGAGCCGCTGCCGGTCCGCGTCAAACGGCGGCGCGGTTCCCGCCGCGGCGAGACGGGCGAGATGCTCGCGCGCCTCGTTCGCCCATTCGGACGAGCGGTCGGTGTCGAGATAGCGCTGCCACGCGCCGCGCGCCTCGTTGTGCAGGCCGAGGCGCTCGAGGATGAGGGCGCGGTTGAAGAGCGCTTCCGGCGAACGCGCGTCAATCCGCAGCGCCCGGTCGGCCGACGCGAGCGCCTCCGGATAGAGCGACGTGCGGCCGGCCAGTGCTGCGGCGTACTGCGCGGCGGCCTGATCGCTCCAGACCGGCGCGTCGGACGGCGTCCGCTTCGCCTCCGCTTCGAGGCGGGCTATCGCCTCATCCGTCCTGGCGACGAGCAGCATCGCCACCCCTGCGGCGTGCCGGGTCTCCGGGCCGGGATCCCGCTCGGCACGGTCGAGCGCCGCAGAGGCAGCGCCGATCACCTTCATCTGATCGCGATCGGGCGCATCGCCGCCGGCGCGCATCGAGCCCCGATACGGCGCGTACGGGAAACCGCCGGACAGGCGCGCCTCCACCGCGCGCGACGATTGCGGCGCGATGGCGACGAGATCCTGCAGCGGATCGCGGTTGCGCGAGCGCCACAGGAAAACCGCCGGAACGCCGAGGACGAGAACCGCGGCGACGGCGAGGAACCATCGCGCCGAACCGCGCCGCCTTCGGACCGATCCGCGCTCGGCGTGAAACGTCTCGTTCGCCGCATCGATCATCGAAATGCATTCCCGGCAGACGCTCGCGTGCGCGATCAATTGCGCCCGTTCCGTCTCCGGCAAGGTTCCGTCGACCCATGCCGCCAGCGTCTCGTCGTCCGGACATCCCGCGTGTGGCCGCTGCGTCATCACGCTCGCTCCCCCGCGCTCGCGCTCTCCGCATCGGGTTCGGTCCGGTGAGCCTCCCCGTTTTTCCACATCGGGCCGAAATCGATGTCGATGCGCTGCCCGGCCGTGATCAGGTTGTCTGCGATGGCAGGGTCGATGCCGGAGGAGAGCAGGATCTCGCGAAGCCGCGCGAGCAGCGACTCGAGCCGGCGGTAGAGAGGCCGCTGCGGCACGTTCATGAGGCGGGCGATGTCGGCGATGCTCAACGACGATTCGAACCGAAGCCGGACGAGGAGTCGATCGTCGGGCGGCCAGGCAGCCATCGCGTCCCGCAGGAGCGCTCCGGCGCGGCGGCCGGCCGCGCGGAGCTCACCGTCCACGGCGCGCGCGTCCGCGCAATCGTTCGCCGCGATCGGCTCGACGTGGTCGGGCGCGAGCGGTACCTCCCGCGGCCGCGGAGGGCGATGCGGAAGCCGTTCCGCGATCGCCGACACCTGCTCGAGCGTCGCCGTCGCATCGACGGCGCGCACGAACGGCAGCGCCTCCTCGAGCGACCGCCCCTGTCTCTGCACGACATCCTCGATCACGACCGCCCCTTCGCCCAGCCGCTGCGCCTCGGGCGAAGGCCGCCACCGGCCATGCGTCCGCTCCCGGTGATCGGCGAGCAGCCGCTGGATGCAGACCGTGAGATAGGTCGCGATCGCCGAGCGCCCCTCGTACCGGCGGAGAATCGCGTAGTCGTTTTCGACCAGCGCCAGCTTCACCATTGAAGCCATGTCGCCGATTTCGCTCGACGCGATGCCCACCCGACGACAGGCACGGCCGACGAGGCGCTCGATGAGCTGAACGTGTTCCTCGAGGAACTCACGACAACGCATATTCTTATGGAAGAGATCATCATATCCCTCCAGCGTCCGCCGGCGGACGTCAGGAAGCGATAAAGAAAGCATTGCGCGCATCGTTGAAGCCGACCTTCAATGGGCTGCCGCTGGCGAGGGTCACGTCGAGACCGGAAATGCCGTCGGGAACGATCGAGCCGTCCGCCACGACGTTGGAAAGGAAAATCGTGACTGTCTGCGGGTCGGCGATGCTGAAGAGCACCTTCTCATTCAGAAGCGCCTGCTGGATGTTCAGCGGTGCGGCGGGACGGAGATGGTCATTGACCGTCGCCGCGGAGATCAAACCGAGACAGACGTCGTCGTCCTGCTGATTGCCGGCTCGGTAATCGGAGCGCGCGGATGCGGATTCGCGGGAGAAATGTCCGTTCTGATACTTCCAGGTTTCTCCCGGTTGTGCGTTCGTCGTCGACGCCTCGAGATTGATCACGCCGAGAAGCGGAGGGAGCATTGCCGCCGCATAGAGATCGCACCGTTCGTCCCATTGGATGCGGTTCGTCTGTTTCGGCGAAAACACCAGCCACGCCACGGCCGTCTCCGGCGTGAAGGCGTCTGTGACCGTTTCGGACTGCTGACTGCTGACGAACGACTGCACGGACCGCACGAGCGTCACGCGCTGGCCGGCTAGAGCGATGGCGTCCAAAGCCTCGGGGCTGAAGTCGATCTGGATGGTGAAGTCCATGGTTCGCGCCTCGAGATTCCAGCGCCGGGAAGGCCGGCGCCGGAATCGTGATGGAAGACATCGCGTGGGTATTACGGCCTCGCGGCGGCCTGCGGCTGCGCTGCACGACGCGCCGGCCTGGCCGGCGCCTGCGCCGAAGTACCCTGGAGGAAGAACGTGTTCGACCCGTCGTTGAAGCCGATCGTGGCGTTCGGAGCCACGCTGGTCAGCTCGACGGTCAGCGCGTCGCCGCTGACGTCGCTGATGACGACGCCGTTGTCCTGGATGTTCGAGAGATAGATCGAGACAGTCTCGATCGGCTCGAACGTGACGTTCTGGTTGTGGTTCACCGGGATGGCGTTGAGCGGCGCGAGCACCGACTTGCCGTGGATGATCGCCGTCTGCGCCAGACCGAAGTTCTCGCCGTTTTCGTCCTGATTCACGGCGGCGAAGAGACCCTTCGTGCCGCCGTCGCCCTTGTTGAAGACGCCGTCCTGGAGCGTGTAGACGAAGCCGGTCTGCACCGGCAGGTCGGTCTGTGACTGCAGATCGAGAACCGCGCCTTCCTGCAGCGCCGTCGTCGTGGCGTAGATCAGGTAGTTCTCTTCCCAGGTGACGAGGTTGTTCTCCATCGGCTTGAACGTCACCCACGCGAGCGTGGTTCCGCCGGCCTTGCTCTTCACGAGCGTCACGCGCTGCCTGGTCTGGTTGATTGTCCTGACCGCGGCGCTGTCGATGCTGATGTTCAGTGAGTACTTCATGGCTGTCTCCTCTCTCTTTCCGTTCATGTTGCTGGTGAGAAGCGCGTTCGTGTGGTGCTCGCGGCGGAGGCGCACGCGATTCGTCTGCAGCAATGGGCATCGTTCCGTTCTCCTTGTGGACCTAGTAGTCCGGAGAGGAACGGCGGTTTTCCACGCTGACGAAAAAAAAACGCGAAGAGGGACGTTTTGGAGGGAAATTTGGCTGTGGCGCCTGGACTCGAACCAGGGACCACCTGATTAACAATCAGGCGCTCTACCAACTGAGCTACACCACAGCAATGGGGTTGGAAGGGCGCGTATCGTCGCCGATCAGCGGTTATTTGTCAATTTTGCGTTTTCGCGCGGCGGCGCGTTCTTCACGTACCGGTCGAACCAGGTCACGGTCTCGTACAACGTGTGCTCGACCGACTCGCGCGCGAGATAGCCGTGCGGCTCGAGCGGCAGCATCACCAGGCGGACCGTTCCGCCGACTCCGCGGACGGCGTCGAACAGCTTTTCGGATTGGAGCGGAACGGTGCCGGGATTGTTGTCGCGCTCGCCGTGAATGATGAGGAGCGGTTCGTTGATGCGGTCGGCGTGGAGGAGCGGAGAG
>Ga0105245_10000162_pt1 | contig 63095 bp, 44 predicted proteins | sample KBSM54metaG_FD_81523 | JGI IMG/M metagenome (GOLD analysis project Ga0105245, IMG submission 81523) | Miscanthus rhizosphere microbial communities from Kellogg Biological Station, Michigan, USA - KBS M5-4 metaG | ecosystem: Host-associated > Plants > Roots > Rhizosphere > Soil | place... | reverse complement strand
CGTCGAGTACATCGACCTCTACTACCAGCACCGCGTCGATCCCGACACGCCGATCGAGGACACCGTCGGCGCGCTGGCCGAGCTCGTGCAGGAGGGCAAAGTCCGATACATCGGCCTCAGCGAGGCCGCCCCCGACACGCTGCGCCGCGTCAACGCCGTGCACCAGATCACCGCGCTGCAGACCGAGTACTCGCTGTGGTCGCGCGATCCCGAGGACGAGATCCTGCCGACATGCCGCGAGCTGGGCATCGGCTTCGTCGCGTACTCACCAATCGGCCGCGGATTCCTGAGCGGCAAGATCAAGTCGCCGGACACACTCGAGTCGAGCGACTACCGACGCAGCAATCCGCGATTCAAAGACGGGAACCTCGAGCGCAACCTCGCGATCGTCGAACGCATCGAGCAGATCGCAACGGAGAAGAAAGTCACGCCCGCGCAGCTCGCGCTCGCGTGGCTGCTTTCGCGCGGCAACGACATCGTTCCGATTCCCGGCAGCCGCAAGACCAAACACCTCGAAGAGAACGCCGCTGCCGCCGACATCGAGTTAACGGCGGACGATCTCGCACGCATCGACGACGCCGCGCCGCAAGGCGCCGCGGTGGGTGATCGGTATCCGGACATGTCGAGGGTGAATCTGTGAGCCCCTCATCCGCGCTTCGCGCACCTTCTCCCCGCACGCGGGGAGAAGGGCAACGTTTGCCCCTCGCCCCGCGGAGCGGGGAGAGGGTGGCCAAAGGCCGGGTGAGGGGCGACAAACATGCTCGACTCCCGCGTTAAGCAACACATCGACAGCCTCGGCATCGACTACGAGCCGCTCGTGTGCGAAGAACATCTCGCCGACACCGCGCAGTTCTGCGAGCACTACGGCATCTCGCCGCAGGAAGCGTGCAACGCGATCCTCGTCGCAATGAAGACGAATCCGCGCACGTACGTCGCGTGTCTCGTGCGCGCCGACACGAAGCTCGACGTCAATCACAAGCTCAGCGACGCCGTGAACTTCAAGCGCCTCTCGTTCGCGTCCGGCGAAGAGACGGCGTCGCTCACCGGACAGCTCATCGGAGGCGTGACGATCTTCGCGCTGCCCGAGATGCCGATCTACATCGACGAACGCGTCATGCAGCAGCCGCGCATCATCGTCGGCGGCGGCAATCGCACGAGCAAGATTCGCCTCGATCCGCACGCGCTCGAGAAGCTACCGAACGTGAAAGTGGCCGACATCGCGATTCCGCGATGACGATCAGCGACCCGGTCCGACGGTGATCGTCGACGCCGTCGGCGAGCTCACGTGAAACGTGAGTTGGAGACTGCCGAACGTGATGTCGTCACCGTCGCGAAGATCGCGCGGATCGCCTGCGAGACGGATGCCGCCGACGAGCGTGCCGTTCTTGCTGCCGAGATCGCGCACCGTGAATGAGCCCGGCGCGGCGACGATCACGGCATGGCGGCGCGAAACCGACGGATCATCGACCGCGCAGCGAAGAGACGGATCGCGTCCGATCACGTTTTCGCCTTCGACCAGACGCAGATGATGGCGTGGTCCCGCCAACGATGCGACGGCCGGCTCGCTGTCGTCCGCGGGCATCGGACCATCGACGTCGCCGCAGAACGCGTAGCCGAAGCCGTGCACGGTGCGAATGAAGCGGCGCGCGTGTGCGTCGTCGCCGAGGGCGGTGCGGAGCTCGGCGACGATGGTGGGAAGGTTGGTGTCGGACACGAACGTCGACGGCCACAAGCGGTCGTAAAGCTCGCGCTTCGACACCGCGTTCGGCCGCTGCTCGATCAGGATCTGTAAGAGAAGAAAGGCTTTCGGCGGCAGATGGAGAGGTTCTCCGCCGCGCAGAACCTGTCGCCGTCCCTCGTCGAGCTCGAACTCATCGAAATGGACCGCCATCCTCTCCTCTCAGGAAAACCTCAGCAATCCCTGAGATTTCCCCGCGGCCGGAACTCCATAGTTGAGATTGTAATGCGAAGGAACCGCGTGGTTTGGTTCGCGCTCGCCATCGTTGCGAGCGTCGCGTGCTGCGGCGTCGCGGCGGCGGCGTCGCTCACAGGAACATGGAGCGGCACGGCGAGCGTGACGACGGAATGCCCCGGCGTGCCGGCGTCGCAATCGAGCGGCAATGCCGTGCTGCGCGTCGTGCAGAACGGATCGGCGTTCTCGGCCGTCCTCACGCTCGATCTCGATTTGATCCGAGCCGCCGGCACGTGCCGCTCCGTTCCGAAGACGCCGCTCAACTTCGCGATGACCGGCACGATCAGCGGCGACCAGTTCAACGCCTTCTTCACTTACTTCGACGATCGCGACGCAACGCTCATGGGATCGGTGAGCGGCGACGCGATGACGATCCTGATCGCCACGCCGTTCCTGCAGCCGGCGACGACGGTGAACGCGCAGGTCACGCGCACCTCGCCTAATGCTCCGGCGTCGGCGCTCGCCGGCAATTACAGCGGAACGTATTCCTACAGCGCGGACGTCTCGACGCTCTGTCACAACCGGTCGACGCTGTCGTACACGACGCCGCTCATCGCTTCGGTCGTGCAAGCCGACAACGCGCTCGCCGGCAGCATCAAGCTCGCGAGCGCGCAGGCCATCGTTCGCGATGCGTCGGGCAACTGCACACTGCAGGAGTCGAGCGACACGATCGCGCTATCGGGAAACATCAGCGGCACTGCGTTCCCCGCTCATCTCATGGAGCACGGCGACCTCACCAACGTCACGCTGACGACGAGCAACACGTCGATCTCCGGCATGACGAGCGGAGGTCTGTCGGTGAGCGAGGCCTTCTCGATGATGAGGAGCACCGGCGCGGAACCGTCGATCACGTTCTTCGAAGCGCATCCGAACACGATCTGCTGTGCGCTCACGTCGACGTTGCAGTGGACGACGGTGAATGCGACGTCGGTGACGATCGATCACGGCCTCGGCGCACAGCCGCTCTCAGGAACGATTTCCGTGACGCCGGCGTCGACCACGACCTACACGCTCACCGCCACCGGTCCCGGCGGCTCGAGCACCGCCACGGCAACCGTCAACGTCATCGATGCGCCGCCGGCGCTGGTGCTCGTCTCCCAACCTTCGCACGGGATGATCGCGGCGCCCGATGGCATCGCCAAAGACTCCGTCACGCTCACGAACATCGGCGGAACGGCCGCGAGGATCACGCTCACGCAGAACGGCTCGTTCTTCACCACCTCCCCCGCCGCGATGACGCCGTTCATCCTCGGCGCCGGCGAAAGCATCGTCGTGACGATCACGACGGACGAGCAGCCGGCCGGCCACTACAACGGATCGATCGGCGCGATCGGCGATGGCGTCCTGCCGCCCGCCGGCTTCATTCCCGTGCGGCTGTTCGTCACGGAACGTCCGACGGGTCCCGTCGATCCGCATCCCGAGAGCTCGCGAATCGTCGTCCAGGCATCCGGCAGCGCCAACTTCACAAACGACGGAAGCGCCGCGGTCGATGCCATCGTCGCCTCCGACGCGACGTGGCTCACTCCCGCGCAGACCTTCATCTCCATTCCTGCGGGACAAACACGCGCGATCGATTTCACGATCGACCCGTCGCAGACAGCCGGGAGCCAGGCCGCAAGTCTGTCGCTGCGTTTCCTGCTCCCCGCGTCACCAACCGGGCGTGCGTCTGCAATGGATGCAACGCCTTCGATCGGCACGGTCTCGATCTCGATCGTCTCCGTCGTACCGCCCGGCACGCAGCCAGGAGCTCCGCCGCCGCTCGGCGTAGGCGAAGTGGCATTCATGATTCCCGGCATCGGCGCGACGAACAATGCGTTGGCCGATCTCGTTCTGTCGTTCCGCGGAGAGAAAGCGATTGCGTCGGCGCTGCGGATGTTCCATGCGCCGGCTGGCGTCGCCGCTTTCCTCGCGACCAACGTCTCGAACATCGCGGCGAACGCCACGATCGCGCTGCCTGGGATTGCAAAGAGCGTCTTCAACAGCGCGGCCTCGAGCGCGACGCTGCAACTTCGCAGCGCAGACATCAACGCAGCCTCGATCTCCGTTTCGCGCGTCAACGCGTCGACGGCAAGCGGCACCTATCGAGGCTCGCTGCCTCTTTTCCGATCCGATCGCGGCATCGCTGCCGGCGAGTCGCTGGTCCTTCCCGGCGTGCTCAAAGCCAGCGCTGTCCAGACGAACGTCGAGATCCAGGAAGTGTCGAACGCAGCGACGCAGGTGCGCGCCGAAGTCCTCGACGCGAGCGGCAACATCCTTCGCACCATCGATACGATCAACGTTCCGGCGTGGAGCTCCGTCGAGCTCGCGGACGTTGCGTCACCCACCGCATCAGCCATTCGCATCACCAACCTCGGCGCAGGACTCATCAACGCGTACGGAGTGATCGTCGCCGCATCGACCGGTGAGTCGTGGGTCGTCGAAGATGCGAACGTCACCAGTGCTCCAACCGAGGGGATGGTCTTCCCGTTTGTATCGGCGGGCAGCAACGCGGAGACGTCGCTGTTCCTCACCAATCGAACGAACGGCGCGATCTCGATCAACGTCGAGCGCTCAGTCACGACGATTCGACGACGCGCCGCTCGCTCTGCAGGGTTCGCGTCGGTTGCGGCTCAAACGATCGTCCTTCCCGCATTCGCGTCGGCGACCGTTCCCTTGCCGGGCGATCACGCTGGTTTCGTTCGCGTCAGCGGTCCGCGGGGCACGTTCGTTGCCGCGGCGCGTTCGGTCGTCGCGAGCGGCAGCAAGCCTTTCCCGTTCGGCACCGCGCTGCCGCCGGTCGTCGTCTCGTCGGCACTCGCGCCCGGCGCGTCGAAGCGATTCCCCGGGATCGACGACGCGTCACCGTCGACGCGCGCGAACAACACGCCCGGCACTTTTCGCGACTCGCTTCTTCTCGTCGAGACGGGCGGACTGAATACGACTGTTCGCCTCACGCTTCGCTACACGTTCTCCGCCGGCGGGCGGATCTCGACGCAGGTGACGAGCACTCGAGACGTGACTCTCTCACCGGCGGAGGTCGTCGAGGTGAGCGATCTAGCGCGCTCCGTCATTGGGGCGGCGCGCGACTCGTACGGCGACTTGCGCGACATGCAACTCGACGTCGACGTGCTCGGGGGCGGAAAGGTGATTCCGTTCCTCGTCACGACGGACAACGGATCGAACGACACGGACGTGCGCCGTGACTGAGACCGCGTTATGCTGAGATCAGGTTCCATTCATGAACGAGCCAGAGCCGGGCGGCAATGCCGCTGGCGGAGTGGTCTCGCACTACAAGATCGTGCAGAAGCTGCACGCGGGCGGCATGGGAGAGGTATTTCTCGCCGAGGACGAGGTGTTGCCTCGTGTTGTGGCGCTGAAGCTCCTTCCGGAAGCGAGCCACGCGGACGAGCTTCTGAAACTGCGCTTCATGCGCGAAGCGCGCGCGGCGTCGGTCCTGTCGCATCCGAACATCGCCAGAATCCTCGAGGCGGGCGAAGCCAACGGCCGTCTCTTCATCGCCATGGAGTACGTCGACGGCAGTTCGCTTGCCGAACAAATCCAGCGGGCGGCCATGTCGATCGACGAGATCCTCGCCGTCGCGCTGCAGCTCGTGAGTGCCGTCGACGACGCGCACACGCACGGAATCATTCATCGCGACCTGAAACCATCGAACGTCATGCTCAACACGCGTAACGAAGTGAAGGTCCTCGACTTCGGGCTCGCGAAATTCACCGAGCCGGAAGCGGTCGACATCACCCAATGGAAGACGGAGACGGGAACCGTCATGGGCACCCCGCCCTACATGAGTCCCGAGCAAGCCCTCGGCAAGGAAGCCGATCAGCGCAGCGACATCTTCAGCATCGGCGTCATCTTCTATCAGCTCGTCGCACGCCGCCTGCCGTTTGCCGGCGCGACGACGACCGACACGCTGTTCCGCATCGTGAACACGCAGCCGGAGCCGATGGCGCGCTTCAACTACGAACTGCCGATCGAGCTCGAACGGATCGTTCGCAAATGCCTCGAGAAAACTCCGGACCGCCGCTATCAAACCGCCGCCGATCTCCTCGTCGATCTGCGCAACTTCGATCGTGACCGTTCGCTGAACATCAATCCCGATACGGTGCCGAATCGCGGCCGCGTGACTTCAAAGCAAGCGAAGACGGCGGTGGGCGCAACGACTCTCCTTCTTGCTGCGATCGCGGCCATTGCTCTGTGGCATCGCAACGCCGTTCCACCGCCGCCTGTTGTGCACTCGCTCGCGGTCCTGCCGTTCGAGAGCGTCGGCGGCCGCGATCTCGATGACGTCGGCGGCGGCATCGCCGACCTCGTGATCAGCGACCTCGCACAACTTCCGGGCTTGCGCGTGATGGCGCGCACCACGAGCTTCGGCTATCGCGGAACCGAATCGCCGGCGAGCGCCGGCGACGCGTTGCGAGTCGATGCCGTGCTCACTGGAAAGATCGAAATGTCGGGCGACCGAGTCATCGTCTCGACGGAGCTCGTCAATGTGAGCGACGGCAGCCGCGCCGGCGGCGCGCGATTCGAACGCCCGCTCAGCGAGATCGCCACGGTTGCTTCGGCGATCAGCGATGACGTGACGCGGTCGTTGAACATCGCCCGCCGCTCCCGCCCGCCCGCCCCAATCAATGCCGAGGCGTATCGGCTGTACTTGCGGGGGCGGCAACAGTGGAACACGCGAACGCCGGACGGACTCCGCTCTGCGATCGATCTCTTCCGCCAGACCATCGAGGTCGAGCCGCGCTTCGCGCCTGCTTACGCGGGACTTGCCGACTCGTACTCGCTGCTCGAACGCTACGCAGGCGTTCCGAATGCGGAGAGCCGCACGCGCGCGCTCGCCGCGGCGGAGCATGCCGTGCAGCTCGACCCGTGGCTTCCAGAGGCGCATGCGTCGCTCGCATCCGTACGCGAAACATACAGCTGGGATTGGGCCGGCGCCGAAAGCGAATACCGCACGGCCATTCGTCTCAGCCCGAGCTACGCGACCGCGCATCACTGGCACGCGTTGCTCCTCGCGCGGCTCGGCCATTTCGCCGAAGCGCGCGAAGAGATCGCCGTCGCGCGCGAGCTCGATCCGCTTTCGCCCGCGATCGCGGCCGCGGTCGCGAACGTCGACTACTACGCGGGCGACTATCCGCGAAGCATCGATGAAGCGCGCGCCGCTCTGAAGTTGAAGGGCGATTACACATGGGCGCGCGTGCAACTCGCGCTGTCGTTGGCGATGGCCGGCAACACCGCGGAAGGATTGCGCGAGTTGCAGCCGCTGCGCGCCGTGGATCCCGCAGCCGCCGCCGCGGACGCAATGATTCGCGCGCGGTCCGGCGACGTGGAGAGCGCACGCGCATTCCTCCGCGCCGCGGAGTCGCGAAAAGAAGCCGCGGCGTACGCCTACGCGCTCGCCGCCGTTCATGCCACCGCAAACGATCGTGCTGGAGCGCTGCAGTGGTTGAACACCGCCGCCGAAGCGCACAGCTCCTGGCTCGGCTACCTCGCCGTCGATCCCGCGTTCGCCTCGCTTCGCGGCGATCCGGACTTCGTCAACCTGTTGACTAAAGTGGGATTGCCTTCTCATGCGTCCTGAGACCAGCCGTCGCGATTTCCTTTCCCTTTGCGGCATTCTGGCCGCGGCAGCCGCATGCTCGAGTGCGAAGCAGATGCGCACCGCGGCGTCGTTCATCGCCGATCCGGCTCTCGATACGTATCGCTTGCCGCTCGGCGCGTTGATCGAGACCGTGCTTCCGATTGGCGCACCCGGCTTTCCGCTCGATCGCGCGACCGTCGAAACGCGGCTCCTAAAGATGTTCCCCCTCGAAGACGAACGCCGCTTCCTCGGCTTTCAGAAGACGCTGCTCTACTTCGATCAGCTCGACCTCGCGCCACACGTCGCCGCGCCTCTTCTCGACGCGGAGCGAATCGCGCTCGATGTGCCGCATCGAATGCCGGAAGACGAGTTTCGCGCGATGTGCCAGACGAAGATCGCTTCCGAATCGCGCGCGTGCGAAACGTTCGCGCGCGATCACGGTGACGCCAAACATTTCGCGACGCTCAATCGCGATGGACGCGCCGCGTGGCTTCACCTCTGGGGCTCGAGCGAATTCACCATCAAACGCGACTTCGCGCACAGCGTGCGCCTGCTGATCTACATCTCCGCCTACAGCGCGGACCAGCTCTGGGCCGCGATCGGTTACGAAGGACCGCTGCTCGCGCGGCCGGAGCGGAGGACCTGATGCGCACGATCGAAACGGATGTGCTGATCATCGGTTCCGGCGCCGGCGGCGGCGTGCTCGCCGGAACGTTGTCGGAGCTCCTTCCCGGCAAGCGAATCGTCATCGCTGAAAAAGGCGGACATTACGGCGCGGAGTTTTTCACTCAGCGCGAGTGGGACGCGCGCGTGCTCTACGCTGACAAAGGCCGCCGTTCGACGGCAGACGGCGCGATTCCCGTGAAGAGCGGCGAATGCGTCGGCGGCGGAACGACCGTGAACGTCGCGTTCTGCCACGAGCCATTGCCGGCAGTCTGGTCGCGTTGGCAGAAGGAGTATGGCCTTCAGAACTTCTCGTTCGATCGCAATGCCGCCGACTACGGCGTGACCGGTCTCAACATGCCGGCGTGTGTGCAGGAAGTCAAAACGCGTCTCAACGTGCGTCTCGTCGAAGCCGACGCGGTGAACGAGAACAACCGCATCTTCGAACAGGGCTGCGTCGCCTCCGGCATTTCCTATCGGCGCTGGGAGCGCAACGTCCGCGACTGCATCGGTTGCGGTTACTGCACCGAAGGCTGCGCGTACGACCGCAAACTCGGCACGAATCTCACCTACCTACCGGACGCCGTCGCGCGCGGCGCGCGCCTCATCCACAGCTTCGACGTCGGCTCGATCACGATGGAGAAACGCGGCGGCGCACTCGTCGCGACCGGCGCAACGGGCCGCGTGCGAACGCCCGACGAAGGATCGCGGCCGAACGGCGTTTCGCCCGGATTGCTTCGCGTGAACGCGAAGCTGGTCATCCTCTCCGCCGGCGCGATCGCCGATCCCGTCCTCCTCCTGCAATCGCACGTTCCCGATCCGCACGACGTCATCGGCCGCGGTCTCGTGCTACATCCGAGCCTGCCGGTGATCGGCGTGATGGATCGCGAGATCGAGAACTATCGCGGCATCAACGGCGTGTCGTTCAGCGATCACTACGCGTCGTCGCACGGGTTGTTCTTCGAGTGTCTCTTCGGCCATCCCGTCTACGGCGCCGCCACCATCCCTCTCCTCGGCGACGATCACTTCGCGTTGATGAAAAACTATCGGCGCCTCGCGGCGTTCGGCGTGATGCTCGTCGACTCGGTCGATGCAAACAATCGCGTAGAAGTCACGCCGTCGACGACGCGCATCCACTATCGCGTCACGGACGCCGACCGCGAACGGCTGCGCTTCGGTGCCGAGCGCGCCGTCGAGCTGATGTTCAACGCCGGCGCGCGCGAAGTCGTGCTGACGTCGGATGAGACGCCGCCGTTTCGCACGATCGCCGAGGCGGGGCGCGCGAGAGAGCTGCAGTTCACGCCGCACCGGACCACGCTCACGTCGGCGCACTGTCAGGCCACGATGAAGATGAGCGAGGACCCGCGCCGCGGCGCGATCAATTCGCGCTGCGAGTCACATGCCGCGCGCAATCTCATCGTCTGCGACGCATCGTCGTTCCCGACGTCGTGCGGCACGAATCCGATGCTCTCGATCCTGACGCTTGCGCGATATCAGGGACGACGAATCGCCGCCGAATGGTCGCGCTATGCGTAGAACGTTCGTCTTCTGCAGCGTCGTCTTCGCCGCGCGACTCGCCGCGCAAACGGAGACGGTGGTCGGCGGCGTCATCGCCGACTCCTCCGTCGCCGCGCCGGTCGCCGTCTGGAACCGATCGAACGCGTTCGGCGACACGACGACCGTAAGCCTCTCCGGTTGGACGATCGGCGCGGAAGCGACGCATCGCATCGCGCCGCGGCAACGCATCGTGGCATCGATCGAAGTCACGCCGCTGCACGCGCACGCCGGCGATCGTATGTATGTCGACGGCGAACGGCGGCGCGATCTCCAGTTCGACGACTCGTCGATCAACGCATCGTTCGGCCGCATCGACCTCTTCGGCGAGCGCTGGAGCAGTGACGTGCGAGCCGTCGTGTCGTACGACCGCGTGGCGGATCACGATCCGTTCTGGTCGTCGCCGTATCTCGGCATCCGCGCACGCGGCGCCTATCGTCACATCACGGCGGACGATCCGCTTCGACTCACGTTCGAAGGAAGCGAAGTCGCCGTCACGGCGGAAGGATATGAAGGGAAGCACGCGTGGGCGCGCTTCGCGCTCGATCAACGCTTCAGCCGGCGCATGGGACGGTTCATCGCCGGCGAGCGCGCCAGCGTTCTCACCGGCCGGTCGCTCAATCGCGTGAGCGCGTTTCTCGCCGGCGGCTCGTGGCCCGCCGGAGACCTCCGTCCGCTGTACGGTTTTCGCTACGCCGAGCTTCGACTCGATCGCGCGGTCACGGCGACCGGGGATCTGCAATTCCTGTTGCGCGATTCGCTCAGCGTCACCGGCCACGTGAGCGCGCTGCACGCGAACGATCTCGACGCGCACGGCGCGGCGATCGACATGACGTGGTCGTGGCGAGGAATCGCCTTCCGCGCGGGCGTCGGCGTGCCGCACGCCGACGGACGCAGCAACGAGCATCCCGTTTTTTACGCATCAGTCCTCAGCGCCACATTCGTCCGCGCCAGGTGATCGTCATCACAGGCTCGTGTGCGTCGAGTCGCGGGTCCGCGATCAGCGCGCCGTTACCTTGGTTCCGTGAGCGCAACCATCGACACCGTTTATCCCGTCCACCTCGAGCGCGACGTCGTGCTTCGCACCGGCCGCACGCTGCGCATTCGCCCGCTTCGCAACGACGATGCGCCGGCGCTGCGGCGCTTCTTCGACGCACTCTCTGCCGCAACGCTGCACTACCGATTCTTCGACACGCGACGTGTCGACGACCGCTTCATCGCCGCGATGATCGACCTCGACTACGAGCGCGACTTCGGCATCGCCGGCGAGATCGGCGGCGAGATCGTCGCCGTCGCGCATTACTTCTCGTCGAAGCGCAAACCCAACGTCGCCGAAGTCGCGTTCACGATCAAAGATGAGTTGCACGGATGCGGAATCGGAACGCATCTGCTGCAGACGCTCGCGGCAGTCGCGCGCAAGAACGCCATCGACACATTCGAAGCGGAAGTCCTGGCCGACAACGCGGCGATGCTCGACGTCTTCCGCGACTCCGGCTTCGTGCTCACGACGCGATTCGACAGCGACACGATTCACGTTTCGTTTCCAACTGCGGAGACGATCGCGTACGACGCCGTCGCGGCGCAACGCTCACAACATGCCGCGTACGCGTCGCTCAAGCCGGTGTTCGAGCCGAAGTCGATCGCCGTGATCGGCGCGGGACGCCAGCCCGGACAACTCGGCCGCGAGATTCTGCACAACCTCATCACGACCGGCTTCACCGGAAAACTGTACGCGATCAATCCGAGCGCAACGGAGATCGAAGGCGTGCGCGCCTACGCCTCCCTCGCCGCCATCGACGACGACATCGACCTCGGCATCATCGTCGTCCCGCAGGTGAACGTCGAGCGCGTGGTCGATGACTGCGTCGCGAAAGGCGTTCGCGCGCTCGTCGTCATCACCGCGGGCTTCGGCGAAGTCGGCGGCGATGGCCGCGCCGCGGAGCAGCGCCTCGTCGACAAGATCCGCTCGACCGGCATGCGCATGGTCGGACCGAATTGCATGGGCGTGATCAATACCGATCCGGCGTTCCAGATGCACGCGACGTTCTCGCGCGTGTTTCCGCCGGCGGGCAATGTCGCAATGTCGAGTCAAAGCGGCGCGCTCGGCCTCGCCATCCTCGACTACGCCCGTTACCTCGGCATCGGCTTCTCGACCTTCGTGTCGGTCGGCAACAAAGCCGACGTCTCCGGCAACGATCTCATTCAGTACTGGGCCGAGGATCCGCACACGGACGTGATGCTGCTGTACCTCGAGAGCTTCGGCAATCCGCGGAAGTTCGGCGAGATCGCGCGCCGCGTCGCGAAGAAGAAACCGATCGTCGCCGTGAAGGCGGGACGTTCGAACGCCGGCTCGCGCGCGGCCGCGTCGCACACCGGCGCGCTCGCGACGAGCGACGCGCTCGTCGGCGATCTGTTCCGGCAGGCCGGCATCATCCGCACCGACACGCTCGAAGAATTGTTCGACGCCGCGTCGCTGCTCGCAGCGCAGCCGTTGCCGCGCGGACGCAACGTCGCCATCGTCACGAATGCCGGCGGACCAGGAATCCTCGCCGCCGACGCGTGCGAAGCGAGCGGTCTCGCCATTCCGCTGCTCAGCGAAGAGACGGCGAGTCAACTGCGCGCGTTTCTCCCGCCCGCCGCGAGCGTGCGCAATCCCGTCGACATGATCGCGACCGCGAACGCGGAGCAATACAAGCGCGCAATCGAGATTCTGCAGAACGACGCGGCGATCGATGCCGTGCTCGCGATCTACATTCCGGTGCTCGCAACCGATGCACCCGACGTCGCGAACGCGATTCGCGACGCGGCGCTGAACGCGAACGGCAAGACGCTCCTCGCGACGTTCATGAGCGCGCAGGGCTTGCCGTCGTCGCTCGCACCCGTTCCCGCGTTCGCGTTTCCGGAGCGCGCAGTGAAAGCGCTCGCGCGTGCAGCCGATTACGCAGAGTGGAAGAAGAAGCCGATCGGCGATCGCCGCGAATTCGACGACATCGACAAAGACGCATTGCGCGCGATCGTGGACGGCCGCAGTGGATGGCTCGAACCGCCGGACGCGTTCGCGCTGTTGAACGCCGCAGGCATTCCGGCCGTCGACACGGCATTCGTGAACACTGCAGAAGAAGCGGTCGAAGCGGCGATGTGCTTCGGCTTCCCCGTCGTCGTCAAGGCGAACGTGCTTCACAAAACCGACGTCGGCGGCGTGCGCCTCTCGCTTCAAAACGAAGCGGCGGTGCGCGATGCATTCAACGAAGTCGGCGCGAACGGCGCGGTCGTGCAGAAGATGATCAGCGGTGGCGTTGAAGTGATGGCCGGCGCGATCGAGGAGCCGACGTTCGGTCACGCGATCGTCTACGGCGCGGGCGGCGTGCTCGTCGAGCTGCTCTCCGACGTCGCATTTCGCATTCAGCCGCTCACCGACGTCGATGCGGAAGATCTTCTCAACGAAGTGCGCTGCACGAAACTGCTGCGCGGTTACCGCGGCTCCGCGCCGATCGATGAGGCGCCGCTGCGCGAAACGCTGATGCGGCTTTCGGCGCTCGTCGACATCTGCCCGGAGATTCGCGAGATCGACATCAATCCGCTGAAGGTGACGAAGGACGGCGCAATCGCCGTCGATGTTCGCGTGCGGGTGTCGCCGGTCGTTCCCGTCGCACCGTCGCGAAGGATCACGTACTGACCTCGGGCAGCCAGCACGTCACCGAGGTTCCGCCGCCTTCGCGTCGCGCGATGCGCACGCTGCCGCCGTGCGCGTCGATGATGTCGTTCACGAGGGCGAGCCCGAGGCCGGTGCCTTCGGGGCGCGTGGAGTAGAACGGCAGCAGCGCGTGCGCGAGCGTTTCGTCGTCCATGCCGCGGCCGCGGTCTTCGACGACCAGCGCGGCGCCGTTTGCACGTCGCAAAATGCGCACGCAGACTTCATTGCTGTTCGCTTCTCGCGCGTTCTTCACGAGATTGATGATCACGCGCTCGATCTGCGCGCGATCGACGAATGCTTCGTCGACGCCGACCTCGCCGATCGTAAACGGCGTCACATGCTGCACCGACTCGAGCAGCTCGCGCCACGGCACGGTCGCGCGCCGCGGCTTCGGCAACCGCGCGAATTCCGCGTAGCCGTCGATGAATTGCTGCAGTGACTGCAGCCGTTCCGCGATCGCATCGTTGATCTCTTCGAGCCGCGCCTCTTCGCCGCCGCGCGAGCGCACGACGCGCGCGGAGTGAAACAGCGAGTGCACCGGCGCGAGCGAGTTGTTCAACTCGTGATTCACGACGCGGATGGCGCGCTTCCAGACGTCGATCTCCTGGCGCCGCAGCTCCTGCGTCAGTCGCGCGATCAACCACAGCACGTGCTCGCGCGTGTTGAGATAGAACGTGCGCCGCGTGACCTGAAACGTCTCCGACTCGACGGTCACCAAACCCTCGGCTGCGAATGTCTGGCCGGCGACGTCCTCGAAGCGCATCCCCTCCAACCGTTCGCGACGCGCGAAGAGATCGCGCGCCGCGCGATTCGCGAACACGATGCGATGCTGTGCGTTCGTCAGAAGCATCGCCAGCGGCGACGACTGCAGCACTGTCTCGAAGAGCAGCTCGCGCTGCAGCGACTCGTTGCGCTGCTCGCGCAGAACGTTGCCGATCTCGTTGTAGATCGCGACGAGGTCGGTGATCTCGTCGTCGCCGGTGACGTGAAGGCGGAGACTGAAGTCGCCGTCGGCGAATCCGCGGACGCCGTCGAGGAGAGCTCCAAGATTTTTGCGAATGCGGCTGAGCGGCGCATTGATCAGTGCGAGCGTGAGAGTGACACCGACGACCGCGAATCCGATCGTGAACGCGGCGCGATGCGGCGTGAACGAGCCGGCGATGATGGCGAGGAGAACGGCGCCGATGCTTGCGCGGATCGCGATCGCGCGTGTGAGACGGCGCCGCGCGCTCATTCGCGCGGACGCCGCTCGAGCACGATGCCGAGCCGCTGCATCTTCCGGTAGAGCGCCTGTCGCGAGACGCTGAGCGCCTTCGCCGCGTCGGAGACGTTGCCCGCCGCTTCGCGCAGAACGTTCTCGATCTGTTCCTTCTCGCCGTGCACCGGCGTGCTGCGCGGCGCGTTGTCGCCGAGTCCGAGCTCGCCGGTGACGATGGCGCGCTGAATCCGATTCTGCAATTCGCGAACGTTGCCCGGCCAATCGTGCGCGAGGAGCGCGTCGCGATCGGCGTCCGAAAGCATCCACGTGCTCCCCGACCGTTTTCGCTCCGCCGCCAGAATCGCCTCGGCGATCGGCAGCACGTCTTCGCGCCGGTCGCGCAACGCCGGCACATGAACCTCGATCACATTCAATCGAAAGAAGAGATCCTGCCGAAACGTTCCCGCGCGCACGCTGCGCGTGAGATCGGAGTTCGTCGCGCAGATCACGCGCACGTCGGCGCGGCGCGTCTCGCTGCTGCCGAGGCGCTCGAACTCACCGTTCTGCAACACGCGGAGCAGTTTCGCTTGGCCGGCCGCGGAGAGATTTCCGATCTCGTCGAGAAAGAGCGTGCCGCCGTTCGCGGTCTCGAATCTTCCGATCCGCAATCGCCGCGATCCCGTGTACGCGCCCGCCTCGGCACCGAACAACTCACTCTCCAGCAACTCGTCCGGCAGCGCGCCGGCGTTCACCTTCACGAATGGCTGCTTGCGTCGCGCGGAGTTCGCTTGAATCAGGTCCGCGATTTTTTCTTTTCCCGCACCGTTCGGTCCCGTGACCAGCACCGGAACATCAGCAGCTGCGACCTGCAACGCGAGCGTGATGGCGCGATGCATCGCGCTGCTCTCATAGATGATGCCGCGCAGATCGAACGCCGACGCGAGCGCATTGCGCGACTTCCGCAGCTCACGATCGCCGCGGCGATCGGCGAGGACGCTGCGCACGATCGTGAGCAGCTTCTCGTCGCTCCACGGCTTGCCGAGGTAATCGACCGCGCCTTCCTTCACCATCTGCACGGCGCTCTCGAGCGACGTCCACGCGGTGAGCAGAATGACAGGAACGGTCGCATCGATTTTTCGCAGCGTACGGAAGAGCGTCATCCCCTGCTCACCGCTCGTCGCGCCGGGCGTGAAGTTCATGTCCTGCACGACGACGTCGGCGTCGCCGCGCCGGATGACGTCTTCCGCATCAGCGGGAGTCGCGACGGCGACAGCATCGATGCCGTGCACGTCGAACAGCAGCAGCAGCGCCCGCGCAACGGCCGGCTGATCTTCGACGATCAGCACCGTGCCTCCGATCGCGCGATTCATGTCGTGCGGTGCCATGCGCGCCGTCAGCTGCTGTGCGATCACGTCTTCACCATCAAGCTCCGCGTGTAGCCACCACCGGCGAGACCTTCGTCGCGCGCATCGCCGGAACGAGCGTCGCGGCGATCCCCTGCAGCCACATCAGCACGATCGCGGCCACGACGAAGCGCCAGTCGAGCTTCGCGCCCGCCGTCTTCGTGACGAGCAGGATGTTCAACGCGTACGCCGCGGCGAGACCGAGGATGAGGCCGGAGTTGGTCACGATCCAGTTTTCCAAGATGAAGTAACGGAGAATCGCCGCTTTAGTTGCACCGAGGGCGCGGCGCGTACCGATTTGCTTGCGCCGCTCCGTCACGCTGAACGACGTGACGCCGACGATGCCGAGGCCGGTGACGATGATGATGAGCACGATCACCGCCGACATCCCACCGCGCACGATCTTTCCCTCTGTGAAGTAACGATCCTTGATCTCGAGCACGGTCTTCGTCTCGATGTTGCGGCCGTCGTTGACCTGCAGCATCCGCTTCTCGATCAGCGGAATGACGTCTTTCATCGCGCCCGGATTCACGCGCACGAGGAACATCGAGCCGCGTCGCGACACGTGTCCTGCGTAGAACAGCCCGTACTCGTGAATCGGCCAGCCGTACGGGTTGTAGAACGGATCGAAGACGCCGACGATGTTGTCGACCGAGTTGTCGCGTTCGACGAGCTGCTTGCCGACCGCGCTCTCTCCCTTGAACACGAGCTTCTCGAGATCGCGCGAGATGACGACGGTCGACGGACCGGTGTACGCGGGGTCGTCGATGATGTCGGCGTCGGTGAGTGCGCGGCCGGAGACGAGGTGGACGTTGAGCGCCTTGAGGATGCCGTCCGTCGCCGTATACATCTGCGTGCGAAGGAAGCTACCGTCACCGCCGGCACCCTTCACTTCGCCCGAGCTTCCGCCGCCCTGCCACGGAAGGAAGTTCGTGTTCGCGACCGCGGCCACGCCGGGAATCGCGGCGAGCGAACGGAGATCGCCATTGACGACGTTGAGGCGAAACGGCAACTGGCTGAACTCCGGCGCGAACGGGCGCGTGCGGACCCAGAGAATGTTCTCGTCGTCGAAGCCGGAAGGCTTCTTCATCTTCTCCGCTTCCGCGTTGATCATCGTGATCGCGTTCGTGACCACGGCGAGTGTGATAGCGATCTGCACGACGATGAGTGCGAAGCGGATCTTGTTGCGGCGGAGAGCGCGAATGATCGGTCCGAATTCCATTGTCCGTCTCCTCAGATCTTCAGTTGCACGGCCGGCTGCACCGAGCAGATGCGCCATGCGGGATAAAGCCCGGCGAGCAATCCCGCGCCGAGCGAGAGGAACAGCGCCGCGAAAATCATCTCGGCATCGAGCGTGATCGAAGCCGTCGACGCGACGAGCTTGCCGATGAAGTGCATCGCGCCGATGGCGATCAACATCCCGATCGCACCGCCGGCGAGTCCGACGATCTCGCACTCGGTGATGTGCTGGAGGAACACATGCGCCTTCGTCGCCCCCAGCGCGCGCCTCACCGACACTTCCGGCGCGCGCGCGAGGAACTTCGCGAGCAGCAGACCGGTGAGATTCAGCGCGCAGATGGCGAGGAAGAGAATCGAGATCGCCGCCATCGCCGTCACCTGCGGACGGACGACGCCGGCGTCGCGCAACGCCGTCATCAGCGAGGAGACGTCATTGTTGAGCGGCCGCTCGAAGCGTCCGTGTTTTTTCTCTTCGAGCACATAGCCGTCGACGAAGCGCTGATACGCCGCCTGATCGCTCGGGTTGCGCAGCTCGACCCAGAACTGCACCCAATCGACGTCGGAACTGAGGAAGTCGTCGAACTGCTGCTGCGGCGTCGGCGTGCCGGGACGCTGCGGGATGGGCTTCCACCCGTCGCTGTTGCCGGTCGTGCGCAACATCATCGGCCGCGTGAGGCTGAACGGGATGTACATCGCCTCCGGCGCGTCGACGAAGTTCTGCGTGAGATCGTACATCTTGATGAACGGGCGCCACGGCTCGAGCACGCCGACGACGGTGAACTCGCGATCGTCGATGCGAATGCGCTTGCCGACCGAGTTCGCGCCGGCGAAGAGCTTCTGGTTCGTCGCGTCGTCGATGACGATCACCGGCTCCGCGTTCGCGTCCGCGCGGTGATCCCATGCACGGCCGTAGTGGAACGGCACGCGGAACATCGTGAAGAAATCGGAGAAGCAGACGCGCACGGTCTCGGTGTACGGCCGCGCGACTTTCTTGTCGGGATAGACGGTCAGCGCCACCTTGAACAGCGCCGTCTGACGCACGGGCATGTTCGAGCGCATGAGCGCCATCGCGTCGCGATACGTGAGCTGCGTCGGGATCGCTTTCGCTTTGCTGGACTCGCCAGTCGGATACGGCGCGTGCGGGTCCCAATTGTCCATGCGGACGTAGAAGATGTTCTGACTCTTTCCGGGGAGCGGATCGCGCGCGAACATGTGGCGCACGGTGGTGAACGTCGTCGACGCGCAGATGCCGAGGGCGATGCCGCCGATGATGATGGCGGTGAGGACGGGATTGCGGCGCAGACTCTTCAGAGCGATGCGGACGTTGTAGAGAATCATCACGTCACCTCAATTCGCGTACGTCGCGGGCGACGAGCCGCCGAGCACCGCAGGCGGGCGATCGACGTCGATCACGCGGCCGTCGAGCAGATGAATCTCGCGCGACGCGCGCGCGGCGCACTCGGGGCTGTGCGTCACCATGACGATCGTGGTGCCGCGGCGATTGATGTCGTCGAGAAGGTCCATGATCTCGCGCGCCATCAGCGAGTCGAGGTTGCCGGTCGGCTCGTCGGCGAGGATCAGCTTCGGATCGGCGGCGAGCACGCGCGCGATGGCGACGCGCTGCTGCTGTCCGCCGGAGAGCTGCGACGGCAGATGATGGAGCCGCGACGTGAGGCCGACGACTTCGACGGCGCGATCGATTCGCTTTTTCCGATCGGCCGCAGAGAGGCCGCGATAGCGCAGCGGGACATCGACGTTGTCGAACACGTCGAGGTCGGGAATCAGATTGAAGCTCTGGAAGATGAAGCCGATCTTCTCGTTGCGGATGCGCGACATCTCGCGATCGTTGAGATGGCTCACGTTCTTGCCGTCGAGGAAGTACTCGCCGCCGTCGAACGTGTCGAGCAGGCCCGCGACGTTGAGGAACGTCGTCTTTCCGGATCCGGAGGGACCCATGATCGAGACGAATTCGGCGTCTTCGACGTGCAGCGAAAAATCTTCGAGTGCGTGTGTTGCGACCAGATCGGTGCGGTAGACCTTGCGGATGTTTTCCATGCGAAGCATTTCGCGTTCTCCTGTCAGCGCAGAATGAGAGTGCCGGCGTTATCGAATGAAGAGGTGTCGGAGAGGATCACGCGATCTCCCTCGCGTAGTCCGCTGGTGATTTCGACTTCGGATGCGCCGATCGATCCGAGGGTGATGACGTGGCGCAACGCCATGTTGTTGTTCTCGACGACGTAGGCGGTGTGGCCACCGCCCGATTCGACGAACGCGCCGCGCGGAAGCTTGAGCACGTTCTTCTTCGATTCGAAGACGAGCCGCGCGCTCACGCGCTGGTTCTGTCGAAGTCCTTCGGGCCACGTGCCGTCGGGCACCGCGCGCGCGGTGATCTGGTTGCCGGTGATCTCCGGCGACACCGCGGTGATGTGCGCGGCCTGATCGCTGCCGCCGACTCCGATCAAGAGCGGCGTCCCGATCTTCACGTCGCCCGCGTACTCCTCCGGAATCGTGATCTCGAGCTCGAGCGACGAGAGGTTGACGACGGTGAGGATCGGTTGATTCGCGGTGACGGCATCGTGCTCGTTGACGGTGACCGCGGCGACCATGCCGTCGAACGGCGCGCGAATCGTGAGGTCGTCGAAGCGCTTCGCGAGCTCCGCCATCGCGGACTGCTGCCGGTCCGCTTGCAGCTTGCGACTGCGGACGTCGAAGTCGGCGGTCTCGTGACTGAGTCCGATTTCGCGCCGCGATTGCGCGAGCTCGAGCTCCGCGATGCGCAGTTCATCTTTCGCGCGCTCGTACTCGGCGCCGTTCATCAGTCCTTCGCGATGGAGCAGCTCCGCGCGCTCGAGCGTCCGCTTCCCCGCTTCCAGCCGCACTTCGGCGAGCGCGACTTGCTGCTTCGCGCGCGTGTCGAGTTGCGAGCCAGCGATCTTCTGGCGCTCGTAGTCGCTCTGCAGCGACAAAAGCTGTGCGCGCGATTGATCGAGCGCGCTGCGAAGTTCCGGACTGTCGACGACCGCGAGGATGTCGCCTTTGTGCACAACGCTCCCCGCTTTCGTGCGCACGGCGACGATGCCTTGCGCGGGTGAGACGAGCGTGGGATGAAGTGCAGCGACGACCCGCCCCTGCACGGAAACGTCGCGCACGAGATCGCCGCGCGTGACGGTGCCGATCGAGAGCGTGGTGGCATCAATGGCGCGATCCGCACGCGACCATCGCCGAATGACGGGAAAGGCAAACGCGCCGACGAGCAACGTCGCGCCAATGATCGTCGCGGCAATGACGCGAGGCCGGGTAAACCCCGTCGCCGGCGCCATCCGACGATCCATGGAGGAGGTGTTTTCGATCATTGGGCTCGGTCATGGGCAACCGAGGTGCCATTCCGTAAGTGACTGTTCGCACAGGACATGTGTCATTTGACGAGTGTCCGAAAGGTGTCCGTTCGGACAGTTGTCCGCGGACAGTTGTCCTTTGCTAATCTTCCCAAGATGGACAAGTTGGGAATCTTTCGGTTCTGGCGGGTCTTTCGATAGTCATGAGTGACCTGACCTTGACGGAGCTCGAAGCGATCGCGGGAAGACACAGTAAGCGTCAGGCGTCGGAGGTGAAGTCCAACTGGCGCACGATCGTCAGGGAAGCGCGCGAGCAGGAAGTGATCGTGACGAACTACAACCGTCCGGAGGCGGTCGTGATGTCCGCGGCGCGCTACGCGGAGTTGCAAGCGGCAGCACGCGCGAACGATCCTCTGGAGAAGCTGCGAGAGGAGTTTGACCGCAATCTCGCTGCGCTTCGCGCGCCGGGCGCAGCACGAAAGCTGCGCGAGATTTTCAACACCAGTCCGCAGGACATGGCTGACGCCGCGAACGACAAGTGACGCCTGTCATTCTGGTGGTGGCCGGCGTCAACGGCGCTGGCAAGAGTTCGATTGGCGGAGAGACGCTTCGCCGCCATGGCATGAACTACTTCAACCCCGACGAAGCGGCGGCCCTGATCCGCAAGAAACTCCGTTGCTCCATCGAGAATGCGAACGCCTTCGCGTGGAAAGAAGGAAAAGAGCGACTCGAGCGCACCATTCACGAGCGCACGAACTACGCGTTCGAGACGACATTGGGAGGAACGACAATCACCCGACTTCTCGGCGAAGCCGCGGATGCAGGATTCGAAGTTCGCCTGTGGTTCGTCGGACTCGCGACGCTGGAACAGCACATCGAGCGCGTTCGATCGCGCGTCGCCCGCGGCGGCCACGACATCCCCGAATGGAAGATTCGCGAGCGTTGGGATGCGTCGCGTCGCAACGTGATCGCTCTACTGCCGAAGCTCACCGAGGTGCGAGTCTTCGACAACAGCCAGGAACGCGATGAGGCCGGAAAGATCCCGCCGCCTCGACTCGTGCTCCACGTCAAGCGCGGGAGGATCGTGTCGCCGTCAACCTCGAAGCTCGAGTCGACACCCGAATGGGCCAAACCAATCGTCGCCCGCGCGCTCACCCTTCACCTACGTGGCCAGTAACGGAATTTCGCCCACCGCCCCCTGTTTTCGGTGCCTTGACCGGGGGCGCGAGGGGCATGTAACCTCCGCGCCTAACTCGCCATCACGGCGCATTCGTCTAGGGGTCCAGGACGCCGCCCTCTCACGGCGGTAACACGGGTTCGAATCCCGTATGCGCTACCATCGCTTCAAACGGCTCGCAAATCGCTGCTAACTCGCGAGAAGCTAAGTAGTTCTGCTGGTTCAAATGATTCGTCGAAGTGTGCACGCCGTTAGGAAAAAGCACTCGCTGATCTTCACTTTTCATCTCCGGTGAAGACTCCCACCAGACCATCCCGCCGCACTCAGGAAGTGCTCGTTTCGATGAGGACCGTGGCTTCACTTCGGCACTGACTCTGCGATTCCAATAATGGGTGCGGCCGCTTCATCGGAGACCGTGATCCGCACGGATAACGCCGTGGCACCGGGTATTACCTCAGTCGGCACGGTTACTTCAAACCTGCCATGACGTCCCGTTACAGACAGGCGAGTTCTCCGTAGCGAGCCAGCAAATTCAGCTCCGATTACATCAGCCTCAAAGAGTGATCGGCCATCGGCATCGGAGGGTCGCTCAATCACCTCGATTGCACGGTCCTGCAGAATGATCCATCCCTCAGCGTCTGACCTATATCGATCGCAGAGGTCCTCGGCGCCTCGTGCCCTGCCAACGGCGCCTGTGAACCCGACGATATTCGATAAGCCAAAGAAATCGGCAGTGAAGAGGTCAGGCGGTGACGTGTGGACTTCGTTGATCGTATATCCCTCGCCGCCTTGCGGGGTATTCAACACGAACGTCGGTACATGATCGTCGTGGCGAGCCTCTGATAGGCTAAACACACGAACTCTCGAGAATTTCGACAGCATGCGCACAAACCGTAAATCGTGAGTGATAACCGCGATTGCGTGCGTTGCTGTGTTTCCGTCGCTTGACTGCAAACGACGCAAATAATCGTTCGTCTGTCCCTGGTCATGCCCTGTGTAGGCACCGATCGCCTCTACCAATTCATGTACGGATAGGCTATCCAGCGAACTGGTAGGCTCATCAAGAACCAGCAAGTCCGCCTCGGTCACAAAGCCACGCGCGATCGCCAACCGCTGACGTTCGCCGCCGCTAAGGCTGTCAATGTGGTAGTCACGTAGCGTCCATAGCTTGAAATACTTTAAAACCGCTTCGCCGGCGTTCTTCCGTACAATGTCGACGTTACCGCGCACCGTGAGTGGAAACAGATTAAGTGCTTGCCACACCATCACAGCAGGTGGGTGCGGCCGGAACTCATGCGCAACCTTGACGCGCTCGGCACCTTCGATCCTGCACATATACCGGGCAAGCGTCGATTTGCCCGACCCATTCGGGCCGAGCAAAACGGCGATGATCCCGCGCGGAATGCGGACGTGACGTACATATAGGTCGAGACGCCGGCCGATAACCAACTCTGCCTCTGAGATGTCTACGAGCGCTTGGTCCATTCGCTGCCACCTTATGATCGTCGCGTCGTTGTTGTAGGGAGTTGTACGCCAACCCGTTGGGACGCTCTGCCCTGGCTGGCGTACATGAGGATTCCCGCGAGAAGCAGCGCGGCAAGCGTCCACAAGCCGAGCCCTCCGAGAAACACGTAATCTCCTGGTGACAAGACTCCTGCCTGATGATCAGCGAGGACCAACCCCAGTGTCTTGGTGGAACCTCCGACATATCGAACGATGACGGCGTCCGACATTGCAATAGCCCCGAACAAGCAGCCCCCGACCACGAGCGCGCCCCTCAGAGCAGGAAAGAGGATATCGAGCACGTAGTCTGCAGCGCTCACACGATGATTCGCCGCGACGTCCGCCAACACGCTTCCTGCCACCAGCGGATGGCTTACGACGACGAGAATCGGCACGGCCCCAAAAAAATAAACGTACCAAGCAGCCACCATGAGTCCGTTACCTGACACGTTGAGCAGCCCTTGCGTCACGGCCCCGAGCCGCCCGGCGAGAATCGGTGGAAGTAGTGTTGGCACTACCAGCGCCGCGAGTACAAACTTCTCACGCGCCGATGTACGACCGAGGCCGGCCAAATGTAGCCAACAGCCAACAAGCAGCGCAAAGACCGTCGTCATTATCGTAATAGGCACAATGATCACCGCCGAGACGCTAAGCGCACCCGAAAGCTGCCCGAGTTGACCACCAACGTGCGGTCGTTGACCGAGCAAGGCGATAAGGATCGTGGCGTAGAGACCCACGAATACAACGAACACCGGGTTCAAGTAGACCGTCCGCAGCGGTTCGTCTGGCAGCGTTTCAGTACCTGCGACTTTTGAAGACCGCTGACGCGTGTGCGTGGCGCCACGGACGAACGAGATCAAAATTACTGTTGAACAGAAGACAAAGAGTGCTGTCAGCAGCGACGCGACACTTTGAGCGTCGCGTGTACGCGAGTAATCCGCGATTAGATTCCCAAATGTCTGCAGATGTCCACCTCCAGCAACTGTGCTTCCAATCACATCGAGCGGCATGAGGAGCGCAATGAGAACGAACAACAGTATCGCTGTTGGACTCATCACGGGCACGACGACCCTCCAGAATAGCGCTCTGCGCGACACCTGCAGGTTAATCGCAGCGCGCCGCATCCCGGCAGGAACGTTTTGCATCGCGACCAGCAATACGATCGTGGCCACCGGCAAGTACCGAATAATCAGCCCAATGCCAAAAGCGAAAGGGTTCGCCCCGAACATCGCCTTCAGCCCAACGTAGAGGCCAACGGCGGAGGAGAAATAAGGAGTGAGTAGGGCAATGACGGCGAGAAGGGCATGACGTCCAGAAACAAAACGTAGGCGGTACGCCAAGTACAAGGCGGCAGCCACACAAACAGCCGAACAAGGAGCGCCCACGGCCGCGGAATTCAGCGCATACGTAGCGACAGCACTCATATCGACGACGGCCCACGCGTCGAGTACGGCGGCGGAATCGTAGAGCAAACAAAAGATGACCATCGCGCTAACGACGAGGTACGCCGCAAATGCAAGTAGTCCCGGCATACCCCAAAGGTGAGCCATTAACTTATCTTTGAACGGTGTCATGGCTCTACCCTGTGGTGCGAGTGTGATCCCATAGCGCCTTCATGCGGGCAATTTCGGCTGGATCGTTATCCGAGAACCGTCGAAATTTGAATGACGCACGCGTGTCCGTTCTCATCGACTGATTCGCACGAAGGCTAAGACCGCCCTTAGTACCGTACCCGCGACCAGTTGGAAGTAAGGCCGGCATGTAATTCTGAATAATGGCTCGGCGACCGGCCGGCACGATTCCGGCGAGTCCGTCACCGCCGAGCTCCTTCGCAAACCATGACATCAGCTCGAACGCATCGTGCTCCCACTGACCGCCAAACTCTGGCTTCGGCGTGGAGAGAACGCCAAGGCATTCGCAGAACGCACCATAGACCGGTAGCGCGCCATCAACCGCAATCGGAAGCAAGTTGCCAGCAAGGCCAAACCACGTCGATCCGCCAATAACGATGCTCTTCTCGCTGGCGCGCACGCGATCCAATAGAACTACGGGATCGGCGATAGTGTCGGCAGCCGGCAGGATTTGCCTGATCGTCCGAAACGCACCCTCGACCTGCTTCTCCTCGGCCGCGGAGATGGTCATGTGGCCGGTGTAATTCAACACGACGAGTTGCGCCACGCTACTCCAGAAGTCGTAGAGCAGCACGGTGTAACCGAGCCCGCGGATTGTCTCCACATTTTTGAATAGAAGATCGAAATCAAACCCGTCGACGCCGTCATGGGCGCGCGACAACGCGTCCATGACGGCGCGGTTCGGTAGGCGCTCCTGCTCTATAATGGACACCCCGGTAAGGCCCCAGCCAACGGGCAATGCGGCGAGTTGCGTGCCGTCGATGAGCTGCAGGACGGACGTCCGAATCTCTGTTGAGATTGAATCGCGCAGCGTGTCAAGTTCTCTGCCCTCCCAAAACTCAGACAATGGGACGAGCCTGTATTCGTCCGCATCGCGCCGGATACCGTCTCGCAGCACTGGCACATACTCAATATCAAAGGACGCGATATTCACCATGCGCTCACCTGATACCTGAGCGAAGTCTGGCGCCGCTTCATCGAGAGCGACAATGAGATCGTCTGTACGATAAGTGAGCGTGTCGATCATTTCCCTGCGGTCGAGGCTGCGCGCGATTTTCTTCGCGAGTTCGATCAGGAACGGACGGTAATAGCTGAAGAACAGTAGGTTCCATCGGTTCTCGAGACGGAGTTTCTTAGCATCCTGATAGATCACTGCGATGGAGGAGACAGCAATCAGGAGAAACGCAACCGTATAAAACACGGTCCGCCAGCGGTTCGCCTGAGATGCGGCGAGAACACCGAGTGAGATTACGAGAATCGGATACAGCGCCTTGAACTCACGCGACTCAGTGATCGGAGCCAGAACGTTGATGACAAAGTCGCGGAGCGCGCGCGCACCTGAAACGACGAGTCTCCTCCAAGAAATACGCATTCAGTTGAGCAAACCTGCTTAAGTTAGCGTGCGATCCGCAATCGACGATCTGAGTTGCGCATTATCTTGCGGCCTTGAAGCTCGTCCATACGGCGAGCCAGTCCTTTTCATTCGTTTTCGGCCCCGGCAGATGGCGGAAATGGAGGTGACTCGCGACGTCGTTCAGAACGGCTAGATCGTTAGCCTTGAGATTGTTCCGGGCAGCGATCGGTATATACTGATATGCTGACTTCCGCGTCACCTGTGAGTAGTACGCCTTGCGCGTCGCTAGAAGCGCGAGCTGCTGCGGGCGCATGACTTCGCGCAGAAACTGCTTGGCGAGTTCGGGATGCCTAGAATTGGCCGCGAGCGAGAACGCCTCGACCCACATGATTCCGCCTGGTTTGGGTACTGCCCAGTCGATCGGCAAGCCCTCAGAAGCGAGCGCCGCCGCCGCCCACTCCCCAACTCCCGGAGCGATCCACGTGCTCCCATTCCGAAAATCCTGCAATACCTGTCCAGGATTGGGCTGAATACTCGCGACCTGCGGGCGCAGCCGACGGAGTTCTTCTTCAAGGCGTGCGAGTTGGGTGTGGTCGATATCATACGGCTCAGGATTGCCCATGCTCAAGCTCAGAACGCCCATATTCGGCAAGTACCAGTCGTAAAGACCGACGTGCCCTTTCAACGAGGGATCGAAAAGAACCGAGTAGGTGTCGAGGTGCGAACTGTCGATGCGGTTCTTGTTGAAGACGATGCCGATCGCTCCCCAACGGGCCACGGTGGCATAAACCGCTTGGCCGACATTGCCCGGCTGGCCGGTCTGGAATTTCGAGAAGAGATCGTCGAATCTCCACAGATCCGGCTCAAGCGCTAGGATGCGGTTGGCAGTAAATAGCTTCTCGCCGTACTCAGCGTCTAAGACCACCACATCGTACGTTCCCCCTGGCGCGTTGGTCATCTTGGCGTACATTTCGTCGCCCCCAACGTACGTTTCAACAGTAATCCGAGCATTTAGTGCTTTTTCTAGCGGTTTTATGAACTCTGGCTCGTCGTAGCCGACATATGCCAAAAGGCGCAGCTCCGCGCCTCGCTGTAGTCCGTGCGTCTGGCTCCAGTATATGAAGCCCGCCGCTGCGGCAAAGACGACGACAATTGCAATTAACAGCACGATGGACCGCTTCATGGATTTCTCCTCTATCGATCAAGGTCCTAGAATCTGGCGATTCCGAATTTGGGCAATGGCTTTCACCGAAACTTCACGGGACACCACATTCATAATGGACGAGTCTGGCGCCCGTGAAGGTGCATGCGCGCGTGCGATGGAACATACGAATAACCAGCGCGGCTGGGCCGTACGTGCTGGGAGCGGAGTACGGAGACTGGACCACTTCTGTACTAGGAGTGACGCAACTGCCCGTCTCCCTACCTCTCGTATGTAAGTTCAGGCGCAAGTGGGTGAAGCATCATAGTTTGCCTATCCGATCATTACGCGACACACAAGTCATTGGCGTGCAATGACTTAGTTGCGCAAACATGTTGAATACTACGGAGGAGCAACAATGGGCACGAGCGAGTGCAACTCCCCGCGCTGACTTGGCGTCCGCCAATCGGCTAGAAGCGTTCTTCCACTGGCGTTGCGCGACTGCAAACTGCTGAAGGGAGATCTGGTCCCCAGCCGAAACACCCCACCCGCCCACCCGTATACCCTTCCGGTGCGCCGCCGAGGCGCGCGACGAGGAGAGCATCCGCATGAAACGGCGAACCAAGATCGCGATCGTTGTCGGGGTGGTGGTGATTGCCGGAGGCGCCGGCGCCGCGTTCATGTCGCGGCGCGGGAAGGATGTCACGGCCGTCACCTTCGCCAAAGTCGAACGCACTGACTTGATGAGCAAGGTCTCCGCAAACGGACGCATCGACGCGAAGCGGAAAGTTGATCTCTCGGCGAACGTCATGGGGCAAGTCGTCAACCTTGCGGTTCGCGAGGGTGACGTCGTCAAGCGCGGCGACTTCCTTCTTCAGATCGATCAGAAACAGCTCGCCGCTTCCGCCGAAGGCGCGGGTGCGGCGTTGCGCGCGGTTTTTTCCGATCGCGATGCAGCGCGCGCGACGGCGCTTGCGGCGGAGCAGGACTTTCAGCGTGCGCAGAAAAACTATGAGCAGAAGATCACGCCGCTCGCCGATCTCGAGCGGGCGCGCGGCGCGCGCGATGCGGCGAAGGCCGCGGCGATCGCGCTCGAAGAGCGCATCGCGCAGGCTCGCGCGAATCTTGCCGCGGCGCGGGACACGCTGTTGAAGACGACGATGCGCGCGCCGATGGACGGCATCGTCACCGCCCTGCCCGTCGAAGAAGGCGAAGTTGCGGTCATCGGCACGATGAACAATCCCGGCACGAAGCTGATGACCATCGCCGACATGAGCGTCGTCGAAGCGGTCATGGAAGTCGACGAGACCGACATCCCCGCGGTGAAAGTCGGCCAGCGCGCCACCGTCACCGTCGATGCCTATCCGAACAAGACCTTCTCCGGACTCGTCACCGAAGTCGGCTCGAGTCCGATCCCGCGCAACGGCGTCGGCGGCGGCAGCAGCGAAGCGATCAACTTCGAGGTCAAGGTTCAGATCGAGAATCCTCCTCCCGGCGTGCGTCCCGGATTCTCCGCATCGGCGGAGATCACCACCGGCACGCGCGCGAAGGCGCTGGCCATTCCGATTCAAGCGCTCGTCGTGCGCGAGAAGCCCGGCGCGAAGAGTGCGAAGCCGCAGGATGAAGAAGGTGTTTTCATTCATCGCGACGGCACGGTGAAATTCGCGCCGGTGAAGACCGGACTCACTGGCGACAGCTCGATCGAGATCGTGAGCGGCGTCGCCGCGGGCGATGAGATCGTGACCGGACCGTTCCGCGCGCTGCGCGAGATCAAGGACGGCTCGAAGGTGAAGGAAGAGAAGCAGGAAAAAGGCGGCGCGCCGAAGTCCGCGGGCCATTAGAGATCATGGAGACGATCCGCATCGCTGCCGGCGCGCTGACCATCAACAAGCTGCGCAGCTTCCTCACGCTCCTCGGCGTCATCATCGGCGTGATGACGGTGATCTCCGTCGTCTCCATCATCGCGGGCCTCAACAGCTTCATCGCGGAGCGACTCTTCCAACTCAATCCCGACGTCTACGTCGTCACGCAATTCGGCATCATCACGAGCCGCGAACAATTCCTCGAAGCGGTGAAGCGGAAGAAGATCGACTGGCGCGACTACGAAGTGATCCGCACGCGATGCTCGCGTTGTGATGCCGTCGGCGCGCAGGAAACGACGCAGGCCGGCGTCAAGCGCGGCGCGCGTCGACTGAGCGGAGTGCGAATCCAGGGCGGCACCGCGAACATGGCCGAGATCGCGAACGCCGACGTCGAAGCGGGACGCTTTTACACGCGCGCCGAGGATCAGCATTCGGCGGCGGTGACGGTGATTGGTTCGGACGTGCGCGATGAGCTGTTCGGAAAACTCGATCCCGTCGGCCGGATCATGTGGATCGACAACCAGCCGGTGAAGGTCATCGGACTTCTTCGCAAACAAGGCTCGCTCCTCGGCCGCAGCCAGGACAAGCAGCTCTACATCCCGCTGTCGACATATCGCAAACGATTCGGATCGCGCCGAGGAATCGATCTCTACATCCGCGCGACCGGCGGCGTGGCCGGAATCGAAAAATCGCTCGACCAGGTTCGCGTGCTCTTGCGCAGCCAGCGGCACACTGCGTTCCGCGGCGACGATCCGTTCGGCGTCGTGTCGGCGGAAGCGCTGCAGATCGTGTGGAGGAACATCTCCGCCGGCGGCTTCGCGCTGATGATCTTCATCTCCGGAATCTCTCTCGTCGTCGGCGGCATCGTCATCATGAACATCATGCTGGTATCGGTCGTCGAGCGAACGCGCGAGATCGGCATTCGCCGCGCGCTCGGCGCAACGCGCCGCGACATTCAGCTTCAATTTCTGACCGAGTCGATCCTCCTCGCACTCAGCGGCGGCGCCGCGGGCGTGTTGCTCGGCGTCGCGATCAGCAAAATCATTCCGGCGTTCTTTCCGCTGCCGACGCTCGTGCGGCCTTCACTGATCATTACCGGCCTTCTGATCGCAGTGATCACCGGAACGGCGGCCGGTTTCTTTCCCGCGCGTCACGCCGCGAGCTTGCCGCCGGTCGAGGCGCTGAGGTTCGAATGAAAGTCGGCGCTGCGATTCAAAGCATCTTCGCTTTGCGCGAAAACGTCCGCTTCGCGGGCCGCGCGCTGGCCGCCCACAAGCTCCGCTCCGCCCTCACCATCCTAGGCATCGTCATCGGCGTGACGACGGTGATCGCCATGGTGTCGATCATCGAGGGCTTCAACAACAACGTGATCTCGAATTTCCAGGCGTTCGGCGCGACGCTCGTGCAGTTTCAGAAATTCGATCCGCGATTCGGTCCCGGCGATCGCGATGACACGCAGCGGCCGCGCAAAAATTTGACGTACGAAGACGCGGTCGCGCTCAAGGAGCTCTGCCCGTCGATGCTTGCGGTTTCGCCCGAGCGCTATTGGTTCTCCGGCGACGGAGGCACGGTGCCCGACCTCGTCTACAACGGACAGGAGGCGACGCCCGACACGCTCGCCGGCGTCACGCCGGACTACACGGTGGCGAACAATCACTTCGTCGGCGAAGGGCGATTCATCAGTGAGAGCGATGTACGCTCCGGCGCGACGGTCACCGTGATCGGCTTCAGCATCGCGGAGTCGCTGTTTCCGCGCATCGATCCGATCGGCCGCGAGGTCTCGATCTCCGGCCGTCGCTACAACGTCATCGGCGTGATGGAGAAACAGGGCTCGACGTTTTTCGAATCGACCGACTCGCACGTCTATCTTCCGCTCACGACGTTCGACAATCACTTCCCGTCGATCAAACGCGACATCGGCGTGAACATCGCCACCGTGCCGCGCAAACCGGAATGGGTGCCGCGAATCATCGAGGAAGGAACGGCCGTGCTTCGCACGCGCCGCAAGGTGCCATTCAACAAGCCGAATGACTTCGGCCTGCTCACGCCCGACAAATTGATCGGAAACTTTCAGGCGGTGACGGGCGGAATCACGCTGGCGATGATCTTCATCTCATCGATTGCGCTGGTCGTCGGCGGCGTCGGCGTGATGAACATCATGCTCGTCTCGGTGACGGAGCGAACGCGCGAGATCGGCATTCGCAAGGCGATCGGCGCCGTGCGCCGCGACATCGCGACGCAGTTTCTGACCGAGGCCATGACGTTGTCAGGTGTGGGCGGCGCAATTGGCGTCGCAGTCGGACTGGCGATTGCGGCGGTGGTGCGAAACGTCAGTCCCCTGCCGACGGCGACGCCGTTGTGGTCGATCGTCGTCGGACTGTCGGTATCGATTTCGATCGGACTCTTTTTTGGGATCTATCCAGCGTACAAAGCGGCGCGGCTCGATCCGATCGAAGCGCTGCGGTACGAGTGAGTCACACCTCCAACGACCAGCGCGACATCCGCGGTTCGTCGATTCGTTGCGATGCGACCGCGAGGTGAAAACCGTCGATACCGCTCGCGATCGCGAACACATTCCATCCATTCAAACGCGCGTCGTCGCCGTGATTGCGCACGGACGTCGGCTGGCCGATGCGCGGATCGGTCTCGAAGGATCGCAGGTCAATCGACAGTCCGCCGCCGACGGCTTTGATCACGGACTCCTTCGCGGTCCAGTAGGCGAAAAAACGTTCGGCGCGATCATCATCGCTAGCGATGCGAACGTTCTCCGCTTCGCGCGCCGAGAAGAATCGTTCGGCGAGATGGAGCAAGTCGCTCGTCGGACGCACGGCCTCGAGGTCGACACCGACGGCGCCGCCTTCGGAGATCGCAATCGCGACGTGGCCGGCGGAGTGACTCACGTTGAATTCGACTTCGCCCTCTGCGAGCGCCGGCTTTCCTTGCTCGCCGAGGATGAAGCGGAGCGCGCGAGGGTCGCGTTGCAGATGACGGCCGAGCAGAGTGCGAAGGGCGGCGCGGGCGACGAGCGACATGCGTTGGTCGGATTCGAAGCGGAACGACGCGACGCGACGGCGTTCTTCATCATCGAGGAGCGCGGACGCGCGCGCGAGCGACGGCTCATCGATGTTCGTCGACACGATCCAAACGTGCACCGGCGAGATCATAGGCGACTATCCTTTTCGCGGTGATCACCTGCAACGGATGCGGCTACGTCGCGCCGCCGCTCGATCCGCGGCCGTTTCGTTGTCCGCGCGCGGGCGATGGCCGCGATCACGTTCTCGTGCGACGGCTGGAGAGCATCGATCGCGATGCGTTCTTCGATGACGAGCCGAATCCGTTCGTGCGCTACCGGCGACTCACACACGCGTGGCACACGGCGATGAAGCTCGGGATGTCCGACTCCGAATTCATCGCGCTCGTACGCGGCCTCGTCGAATTCTCCGAGACACCTCTCCGCCTCGGCGACATCGCGATCAAAGACGAGACGTCGAACGTCGCGGGATCGCACAAGGCGCGGCATCTGATGGGACTGATGATCTGGCTGCGCGTTGCGGAGCGCATCGATCCGTCGCTCGCGAGCGCGCGGCTCGCGATCGCCAGCTGCGGCAACGCTGCGCTCGCCGCCGCAGTCATTGCGCGCTCAGCGAAACGCGAAATCGATGTCTTCGTTCCAAGCGATGCGCCGCAGTCGATCGTCGAACGATTCGAGCACGTCACCGTGTGCGAGCGCAGGGCCGGAGAAGCGGGCGATCCCGCGTATTTACGTTTTCGCGAAGCGGTGGCAAACGGCGCGCTTCCGTTCACGTGTCAGGGAAGCGAAAACGGATTGGCGATCGAAGGCGGACAGACGCTGGGATGGGAGATCGCATCGCAGCTCGCGCGCGCCGGCGCGACAACCGATCGTCTGTTCATTCAGGTCGGCGGCGGAGCGCTCGCCAGCGCGTGCATCGCAGCGCTCGAGGAAGCGCATGCGGCGGGCGTGATCGCTAAACTTCCACGCATTCACGCGGTGCAGACGGAAGCGGTCGCGCCTCTGCGGCGCGCGTGGAACATCGTCGAACAGCGCGGTCTCGATGACGCGATCGCGAATCGCAATGAAGTGATGTGGCCATGGGAAGGGCCGGGCCGCAGCATCGCCACCGGCATCCTCGACGACGAGACGTACGACTGGGCCGCGGTCGTGCGCGGCATGCAGCGAAGCGGCGGATTTCCGATCGTCGTGTCCGAGGATGAGCTGCGTGATGCGAAGCGAATCGCGGGTGATCATGTGAGCGCGACCGGCGCCGCGGGGCTGGCAGGACTTCGTCAGCTCAACGTTTCAGGCGAGTCGCAGATGGTGCTCTTCACCGGCGCTGCTTGATCTCGGCGACGACTTCCTCCGCGATCTCATTCACGCTCTTCGTTCCGTCGACGACGACATCCGCTGCGCTCTTCGCGGCCGAGGAGCCGAGGTGATCGAGGGCGCGGCCGAGATCGAGGTGGTGCTTCATGTCGGCACGAAGGCGCTCGATCAACTCGGCGACGTCGCGGCCTTCTTCGATGCGGCGCATGAGACGGCGCGCAAGGAGAACATCGGCAGGGACGTCGATGTGCACCGCCAGATCGATGAGATCTTTCATCTCGCGGCGCAGTTTGCCGAACGGCTCTTCTACCAGAACGACGTCCGCCTCGCCTTCCCGAAGTCTTCGCAGCTCCTCGGCCATCACCGGCGTCTTCCACTCGTCGACATTCGCGCCGCGCTCGACCCACTCTTTCAGATCGGGCGGATACGTCGACGACGAAACGTAGTCGTCGAAGTAGATCGCGGCGGCGTCGCCGAGAATGTCGATGACGCTGCGAATGACGCTCGACTTGCCTGCGCCGGAGATTCCGCTGACTGCGACGACGTACGCCACGCGATCCACTTTACGTCAGCGCGCGCGCAACCATCGAGACGATCTCGCGCGACCGTTCGTGAATGAAGAAATGCCCGCCGTCAAACGGAGTGAATGTGAACTTGGCGGTCGTCTGCTCGCGCCACGCTTCGACGAGCTCCGGCGTGACGACGTCGTCTCTCAATCCGCCGAGCGCGGTGATCGGCATCGCGAGCGGCGGCCGTTCGCGGTACACGTACGTGCCGGTGACGGCGAGGTCGGCGCGCAATCGCGGCATCATCAGATCGAGCAGCTCGCGGCTCTGCATCACCTCATCGGGCACGCCGCCGTACCGCTGGATTTCGGCGAGAAACTCGTCCGCCGGCAACTCGTGAATCGCCGGAATGCGCGACGCGACCTGCGGCGCCGGCGCTCCCGAAACGAAGAAATGCACCGGCAGCGGCGCGCCTCGCTCGCGCAACGTATGCACGATCTCGAAGGCGGCGAGCGCGCCCATGCTGTGGCCGAAGAACGCGTACTTGTGCGCGAGGTGCGGCATCAACGCGTCGGTCGCCGCGCGCACGAGCGCGTCCATCGAATCGAACGGCCTTTCGACGAAGCGCTCTTCGCGTCCCGGCGGCTGCATCGGACAGATCGCAATCGTTGGCGGCGCGAACTGCATCCAGCTGCGAAAGAACGATGCGCCGCCGCCGGCGAACGGGAAGCAGAACACGTTCGTGGGGCCTGCGGTGGCGACTTTCGCGTACGAGAGCCACCGCGCCATGCCGTCAATGTCGGTTGTTCTATTCATCCGGAAAGCGCGCTATTGTCACCGATTGAATGCCACCAGGAAATGAGAATGTTTCGCTGAGCCGCAGGCTCGCCTTCGCGGGCAACTCGTACTACTTCTTCGACAGCGTGTTTTGCCGCCGGCCGATGTCGCGATTCTCGCGCATCGGCGACTCGCAGACGGCGCGCATTCCCGATCACGCGGCGAAGATCGCATTCGATCTCGTCGAGTGTTTGCGCACGCGCAAGAAGACGCCGGACATCGGCAACGTCGAGCTGGCACTGCTGCATGCGAGCGATCCGGTGCCACAGCATCCGCGCTATCTGTCGTACTGGCACGATCCGATGCTCGAGTCGATGGTGGGCATGATCGTCGGCATCGATCTGATTCGCCACCGCGGCAAGTACTACGTCATCGAGCTCAATCACGGGCCGTCGATCTATCCGCGACGACGCCAGATGTACGACACGCCGTTCGATCCGCTGTTCTCGCACATCTTCGACTTCGCGATCGAGGAAGGCTTTCGCAAGGTCGTCCCGATCGCGTTTCGCTGGGACCCGATGTACGTCGCGGAGTTCGAGCGCGCGTCGCGCGAGTACGGAATTCCAGTCGTTCCGTTCAACTGTCCGCTCGAGTTTCCGGAGTGTCCGAATCGGATGTTCGGCCTCCCCGACCCGCTCGACGCGAACACGCTTTACGTCGTGCACTCGGGACTCATGACGCCGGCGTTCCGCTATCTCGACAACAAGTGGTACTCGTGGAAGTGGCTCGAGAACGCGATTCAAAACGAGATGCCGGCGGACACGCTCGTCGCGTTGCCGGCGACGCACGATGACCTCGACTTCCCGCTCAACGATCACGGGCCGCAATGGCCGAATCTGATCGTCAAGCTCTCCGCAAGCGCGCGCAGCCGTCACGTGATCGCCGCGCGCTTCGATTCCACCGACGACGCCCGCGAAGCCCTCGGCGTCGGCAAGAACGGCACGATCCCGAAGGCGTTGCGGTCCGGCTTCCTCAACGAGATGCTGTTCTACGGCCGCGAGCATGTCCTGTATCAGGACTTCATGCCGCCCGATCGCGACGCGCGCGGTCACGCGCAGATGATTCGCCTGCACATGTTCGTGTCACCGCTGCGCACGATGTTCCTCTCGTCGCACATCCGCCAGGCGCGCAAGCCGGTGCCCGATCGCGTGCCGCGCGGGATCCTGTCGCAGGATGACGCGTACATCTTCAACAACGCGGACTATGTGTTGCTCACACCGGAGATGGAAGCCGACATCCGCTCCGTCGCCATCGACCTCGGCGCCGCCATGCAGCGCGCGATCGCGCGCAAGTTCGAGACGGGACCGTAGAGGTTTTGTCATTCCGAGCCGCCGGAGCGAAGCGAAGGACGGCGAGGAATCCCCATCGCAAGAACGATGCGCCTTCGCACATGCGATGGGGATTCCTCGCCGTCTGCGCGGCTCGGAATGACATGCGGTCGTTCAGGCAAACATCTCGGCGGGCAACACGTCGGCGATGAGATAGTCGACGAGATCACGGACCGCGGGATACTCGAGCGCGACCGTCGACGGCAGCGTGCGATCGAGCTCGGCCTGCAGACGGTTGCGGAGATCGAGCGACATCAGCGAGTCCATTCCCAACTCGAAGAAGCTCGGGTCGTCGTCGCCGGACGCGAATCCGTCGTGGCCCATCACCGACACGACGAGCTCGCGGATGTGAGTCTCGAGCCGCTGCCGCCGCGCTTCACGCGGTGTTTTCTCCAGCAGCGGAACGATGCGCTCGCGTTGTTCGCTCTTCGCCGTGATGAAGTTCGCGAAGAACGGCGGCGGTTCGTCGAACATCGCGGGGAGGAGCTTCGACCAGTCGGCCGGGATAACGCCGATCTGCGCGGCGTTGCTGCGCATGAGACGGCCGAGGGTGTCGAGGGCGGAGCGGGGATCGATGAGATCGATGCCGATCGATGTCATGCGCGTCTCGACATTCGCGGCCATTCCTTCGCCTGACCATGCGCTCCAGTTGATCGAGAGGCCGGGCAATCCGAGTGCGCGGCGATAGTGCATCAGCGCATCCATGTATGCGTTCGCGGCGGCGTAGTTGGCCTGGCCGCGTGAGCCGATCATTGATGCTGCGGACGAGAAGCAGACGAAGAAGTCGAGATCTCGACTCTTTTCGTGAAGGTTCCAGGTGCCGATGACTTTGGGTGCGAAGACGCGCTCGAAGCGATCCGAGGTTAGGTCGTGGATGAGAGCGTCGTCGAGGATTCCGGCGGCGTGGATGATGCCTTTGATGGGGAGTTTCGAGTCGAAGATTTTCTCGACGTCGTCAGGGTTGGAGACATCGATGCCGTTCGAGCGGCTTACTTCGATCAGATGCTTCGCGCCGTTTTCGCGCATCCAGCGCGCGACGTGCTGGGCTAGTGCGCCGGAGGCGCCGGTGATGACGTACGCGGCGTCGTCGCGGAAGGTCATTCGCGCTTCGGGGATTGAGGTTCGTGTGAGTCTTGGGACGTAGGCTTCGCCTCCGCGGAAGGCGATTTGGTTTTCGTTTGGGGTGTTTTGAAGGAGATGCAGTTGATCGGAGATCGGGGTCGCTGGATCGAGATCGATGCAGCTCCACTTTAGTTGGGGTTGTTCGATGTTCATCACTTTTGCGAAGCCCCACACCCATGCGTGTTTTGGATCGATGCGGTCGCCTTCGCGGACGGCTTGGGTGCCTTGAGTGATTAGGCGGACGTTTGGGGTGTTCTTCAACGCGAGGATGTTTGTGAAGTCGAAGATGTCTACGTGTTCCGACGGTGGACAGGCGGGGGCGCCTGTCCTCCACTGGACTTCGTAGAGTGGGAGCTCTCGCGCGAGCTTTCGTGCTTCGAAGCCGGTGATCTCCATCGTCAGCGCTTCGCCGCTGAAGAGATGGATCGTGTTTTCTTCGGCGCGGCATGTGAGCGGCGCTTTCGGTTTTCCGAAGACACGCAGCGATTCGATGCGGAAGGGGACGCGGATGTCTTCGAGTCCGATCGACAGCATGCGCAGGCAGGAATCGATCAGGCCGGGGTGGAAGCGGAAGTCTTCGGTGATGGGCGGCGGCTCCATGCGGGAGGTGAAGGCTTTCCCGTTGCGGCGGATGTCGCGCATCCAACGGAATGCGGGGCCGATGTTGAAGCCCGCGTCGCTTTTCGCTTCGATGGGTTCGCCGTCAAATTGCGGACGAATCGCATCTGATTGCACGGCGTCGCGCGCGTAGCTGCCGGTGCAGTGCGTGATCCAGTCGCCGTTTTTCTCTGTGCCGAAGCGGAACGCGGTTTCCGATGCGACGAGGTGAAGTGTTGTCTCTTCTTCGATCTGCAGCGGCTGGAGGAACGTGACGTCGCGCAGTGTCGTCGCTTCGAGACTCTCCAACGCGATCGCCAGGAATGCGCCGGCGGGGACGACGATCATGTCGCCGAGGCGGTGATCCTTTAGGCACGAATGCTCGGTGAGTGCGAATTCAAAGTGCGTCTCGTTCGAGAACGGGATTTTTCGCGGACCTTGCTGCGTGCGCGCGCCCGACTTCGCGATCCAGAAGCGGCGGCGCTGGAACGGATACGTCGGCAGCGAGACGGTTTTCGCCTTCGGCTGAATCGCGGACCAATCGATGTCGATGCCACGCTCGTACAACGCGGCCAGCGCGTCGGCTGGCGGCTCGCTCGGAACCATCAACGCGTCTTCGATGACGTGGCGCGCCATTCCGATGAGCGTGGACTGCGGACCGATCTCGATGAAGACGTCAGCGTTGACTGCTTTGACCGCGTCGGCGAAACGCACCGGTTGCCGCACGTGACGCCGCCAGTACGACGCGGTCGTCGGTTCCGCGTCCGCGGCCAGCGTCGAAACGAAATGAATGTTTGCGCGATGGAACGTCATGCGTGCTGCGGCGGCTTCGAACGCGTCGAGCATCGGATCCATGAGGCTCGAGTGAAATGCGTTCGCGACTTTCAAGAGCCGCGACTCGAATCGCGCCGCGATCGCGTGAACGTCGTTCGTGCGTCCGGAGATGACGACGTGCGATCCGTTCAGCGCGGCGATGGAGACATCGAGATGTTGGATCGCGTCGCGAACGTCATCGGCATCCGCGAAGATAGCCGCCATCGTGCCGCGCTCCGGCAGCGCGTTCATCAAGCGCTCGCGCTCCGCGACGAGTCGCGCGCCGTCGTCGACGCTGAACACGCCGGCGATGCAAGCCGCCGCGTATTCGCCGACGCTGTGTCCGATCACCGCATCGGGTTTGATGCCCCATGCAATCCAACGCTTCGCCAGCTCGACTTCGCTCGCGAAGATCTTCGACTGGATGTCGTCGGCGATCTGCGTCCCCTGCCCCGGAAAGAGAAACGCGATTCGCGGACGTTTGCCTCGCACAGTCGAAGGCCGCGTGGTGGTCAGGCTTTCCACGATCGCGAGGCGATGATCGAAGTGTTTGCGTCCGCGGTTCGAGGTGTCGCAAATGTCGCGCAGAGATGTGGGCGCGAGCGCCGCGTACTGAACTGCGAGCGCGTCCAACGCTTCCTCGGTTGGCGCGGAGAGCGTCAAAACGTTGATGCCTTCATCGCTAGACCCCGCAACTCGCGGCGCTTCTTCGAGCACGACGTGCACGTTCGTCCCGCTCATGCCGAACGAACTGACTCCTGCGAAACGATTCTCCGCGCGCGGCCAGTCGGTCACCGACGTCGGCACCGAGATCGGCAACCGGTCCCACGGAATGTGCGGATTCGGATCGCGGAAGTGAAGGCTCGGCGGAATCGCATCGTGGTGAAGCGCCAGCGCCGCTTTCATCAGTGCCGCGACGCCGGCCGCGCTCTCGAGATGTCCGAAGTTGCTCTTCACCGAACCGACGATCAACGGATCGCTTCGCTCGGCGCAGAGCACTTCGCCCAGCGCGATCGCTTCGATCGGATCGCCGAGGGATGTGCCGGTGCCGTGAGCTTCGACGTATTGAACCTGATGCGGCGCGACGCCGGCCGCATCGAGCGCTTCGCGAATGAGCGTCTTCTGCGCGGTGCCGTTCGGCGCGGTGAGTCCGTTGCTGCGGCCGTCGTGATTCACCGCCGAGCCGCGGATGACGGCGTAGACCCGATCGCCATCCGCGAGCGCGTCGGACAGGCGCTTCAACACGACGATGCCGCAACCTTCGCCGCGCACGTATCCGTCGGCACTGGCGTCGAATGACTTGCAGCGGCCGTCCGCGGACATCGCGCCCATGCGGCATAGTCCGATCGTCACTTCCGGCGCGAGAATCAGATTCACACCGCCGGCGAGCGCGAGATCGCATTCGCGATTGCGCAGCGCCTGCGTCGCGAGATGCGCGGTGAGCAGCGACGACGAGCACGCCGTGTCGAGCTGCATCGCCGGACCCTGGAGATTGAGCACGTACGCGAGGCGACCGGCAGCGAGACCGCGCAGAAGGCCGAGCGTGTTGTACGCATCGATGTCGCGCCGTTCGCTCGCGAAAAAATTCGACTGCAGGTAATCGTCCATGAACGAGCCGACGTACACGCCCGTTCGCGGCGCGCGGTCGGGGACGATGCCGGCGTCTTCGAACGCTTCCCACGCAACCTCGAGCAGGAGCCGCTGCTGCGGATCCATGTTCATCGCGTCGAGCGGCGAGACGCCGAAGAACTGCGCGTCGAATTGATCGATGTTCTCGAGGAAGCCGCCGAAGCGCGTGTACATCTTCCCCACCGCGTCGGGATCAGCGTCGTAGAGCGCGTCGACGTCCCATCGCGATCGCGGCACTTCCGTGATCGCGTCAGTCCCGCTCTTCAGCAACTCCCAAAATGCTTGCGGGTTGTCCGCACGTCCCGGGAAGCGGCAGCCCATGCCGACGATCGCGACCGGCTCGCGATTCGCGCTCTTCGCGTCAGCGAGCGCGGAGCGGAGACTCTTGATCTCCCGCAGCGCTTTCTTGAGCAACGCGCCGTGGTCGGTGGTCTCGCTCATCGACTACTCAGTGCCGAGCTCCGCTTCGAGCAGGCGCGCCACTTCGTCGTCGCCGAGGTTGTCGATGTCGTCGGTGGGTTTCGGTTTGATTTCGATCTTCGCCGGCGCAGCCGCGTACTTCACGAGCGCGTCGACGGTCCCGTGATTCCACACCAGCACGTCTTCCATCGGACGTCCGAGCCACTCGCCCAACTGCGCGGAGAGCTTGAGTCCCGTCAGCGACGTCATGCCGTATTCGAAGAACGAGCGATCGCCGGCGATCGTGTCGCCGTCCACTTCGAGATTGTCGGTGATCCACTCGCGCACCCACATCTCGATCTCGATCGCGCCGGCGGCGCGTGACGGCGCCGCCGCGGGAATCGCGTGGCGTCCTTCGTCGCGCAGCACGCGCTTGAGAATCTTTCCGGTCGGGCTCTTCGGAATCGCGTCGACGAACAGAATCGCGCTCGGGATCTTGTAGTCCGCGAGCTGCTGTCGGCAGAACGCGATGATCTCCGCTTCCGTCGACTGCTGCCCTTTCTTGCAGACGATGTTCGCGCAAACGCGTTCGCCCATGAGCTTGTCGGGGATGCCGTAGACCGCGACTTCTTCGACGGCGGGATGCAGATAGATCGTGTTCTCGACTTCGACCGGATAAACCTTCAGACCGCCGACGTTGACCATGTCCTTCAAGCGATCGACGATGTAGAAGTAGCCGTCTTCATCGACGCGGCCGATGTCGCCGGTGTGGAACCATCCGTTGCGAATCGCCTTCGCCGTCGCTTCCGGACGATTCCAGTAGCCGAGCATCACGTTCGGTCCGCGAATCACAATCTCACCCGGATCGCCGGTCGCGACTTCGGCGCCGGTCTCCGGATCGACAGTCTTCATCTCGACGTTCTCGATCGGCGCGCCGATCGATCCGAGCTTGTACCAGAGGCGATGGTTGTAGCTCGCGAACGGCGACGTTTCCGTGAGTCCGTATCCTTCGTTGATCGGGCGCTTGTATTTCTCTTCCCACTTGCGCGCGATCTCGCGCGGCAGCGTCGCCGCCGCGGAAAAGTAGTAGCGCACCGACTCCATCTCGCTCGCTGACGCGAGGTTGTAGAGCGGGATGAACGTCGTCGGCACGCCGAAGAACATTGTCACCTGATCGTCGACGATCGACTGGATGATCGACGCCGGGTGGAACTTGCGATGCAGCACGACCGTCGCGCATGCGTTGAAGCCGCTGTTCAGAATCGCGTTCTGTCCGAAGCAGTGGAACAGCGGCAGGAAGAGCAGCATCTTGTCGTCCGGACGCATGCCGCAGTTGTAGTTGAACGCGTACATGTTCGAGATGACGTTGCCGTGCGAAAGGCACGCGCCTTTTGGCTCGCCGGTCGTGCCCGACGTGTAGAGAATCGCGGACGGATCGTCGCGATCCATGACCGCCGGCGTGAACTCGCCGCTCGTGTTCGCGGTGAGCTGATCGAGCGTGCGATCGTCGCCTGACGCAGCGCCTTCGACGATGATCACGTGCTTCAGCGGATGATCGACGTTCGCGCGCAACGCCTCGGTCGTAAACAACGCGACCGCGCCGCTGTCATTGAGAATGAATCGGGTCTCCTCGCTTCGCAGCGTCGAGTTGAGCGACACCGCGACGCCGCCGAGCTTCTGGATGCCGAGATAGGCGGCGGCGAATTCGGGGAGGTTCGGAAGAAAGAGCGCGACGCGGTCGCCGCGTCCGACGCCCGATGCGCTGAGACCTTCCGCGACGCGGTTCGACCACTCGTCGAGATCGGTGTATGTGTACTGCCGGTTCTCGAACGTGAGAGCGACTTTGCGCGGGAAGAGCTTGCGTCCGCGAATGATGTTCTGCGCGACGTTCATGTCGAGATGGTCCTCTTGTCGCAGGCTCAACGCGACACCCGGCTCCTTGAGCGCCTGCAACGTGTCCTGAACCGCATTCGGAATCGCGCCGCATGCGGCGATGTCGGCGGCAATCTCTTCGATGTACGACTCGAGCGATTGATCGTGGTCATCGTGCACGAATGCGCGATCTTTCCCCGGCTTGACGCGGCACATCTTGTACACCGCTTCGTACAGCGGCACAGTCGCGGGCGAGAGTCCGATGCGTCCGTCGTAGTGTCCTTCTTCGCGACGCGCGCGAAGGTCGGCAGCCTGCACGCCGAACATCAGCGCCACGGCCATGTACTGCTGCGAGAACGCGACCGCGCGACGCGCCAGATTCGCCGATCCGAATCCGAGGCTGTTGATGTTCTGGTTGAACTGCTCGGCGTGCGTGAGATAGCGGTCGGACATCGGAGTGCCGAGGTGCAGGAGCTCGGGGACGATGGAGTTGCCGGTCAGCTGCAGACCTTTCAGTCCCATGTTCACGGAGCGCTCTTCGTTGCCGACGAGCGATCCCGGCAATCCGTTGTTGAACTCGGGCGCGACGAGCATGCCGATCTGCGTGTCGAGATGTTTGGCAGTCAGCGCGATGTATTGCCGCAGCTGATCCATGCCGATGCCGATGTACTGGCCGAGGAAGTTGCCGCCTTCGTAGTAAGCCTGGCCTTCGCCGTCGAAGAGCGGATTGTCGGTCGCGGAGTTCGCTTCCACTTCCATCTGCCGCGCGATGACCGCGAGTCCGTCGACGATCGGTCCCATGTACTGCGGGATGCAGCGCAGCGAATAGCGATCCTGCGCGAGGCTGCCCGCGGAGTGCTCGAAGCCGCCGCGCTTTTCGCCGTACGTCCACTTCGAGCCTTTGAGCAGTTTGAACATGTTCCGCGCCACCCACACCTGTCCGGGATGCGGCTTGTGGTGATGGATGAACGGATGCAGCGCGTGCGTGTTGCCGCGCAGCGCCTGGAACATCAGTGCATGCGCGCCCATCGCGAGCGCGAAGAGCACGCGGCTGTCGAAGACGGCGTTCATGGCGATTGCCGTCATCACCGATGTGCCGTTGACGAGCGCGAGACCTTCTTTCGGCTCGAGTTTCTCGGGCTCGAGTCCGAGGAGACGAAGCGCGTCGATGGCGCCCATCTCTTTTCCTTTGACGTCGACTTTGAAGGAGTTGTCGAGGCCGACGATTGCGCCGGCGATCGCGGCGAGCGGCACGAGGTCGCCGCTGGCACCGATCGATCCGAGCTCGCGCACGCACGGCGTGACGTCGTTGTTGAGGAACGTCTCGAAGCGGCGAATCAGATCCATGCGGATTCCGGAGACGCCGCACAGCAGCGAGTTCGCGCGCAGCATCATGCTCGCGCGCACGTCCGCAATCGGCAGCCTCGCGCCGGCGCCCGACTTGAGGAACCAGAGCAACGCTTCCTGAAGCGAGCACGCATTTTCAGCGGACACTTCGACGTTCGACTTGCCGCCGAAGCCTGTGGTCACGCCGTACATGCGCTCGCCGTCGGCGACGAGCCGCGCGACGTATTCCTGCGAGCCGCGGACGCGCTGCTCCACGCGCGCGTCGCCGGTAATGTTCACCTTCGCGCCGCCGCGCGCCACGCGCGCGACGTCGTCGATCGTCAGATCTCTACCGCGGAGGATGACCGTGTCGTCGGACATCGATTACCAGTTAAAGGGTCCTTCGACATCATGTGTCTTGTCGCCGGTCGGAACGGTGTAGTGAATGACGGAGGAGAAGCGGGTCTTCTCGCGATTCTTGATCTTGTTGCCGCCGTGAATGAGCAGACCGTGCGTGAAGATGGCGTCCCCTTTCTTCACCGGCAGCGCGATGCGCTCAGCGCCGGCGACGGCTTCTTTGAGGTACTGCTCTTCTTTCGCGCGCGTGTCGAGGTGACACGTGCGCAGATTGGTCTGCGGATAGTTGTTCCATCCAGGCCAGATCGGCACGCGATGCGAGCCGGGAAAAACGCCGAGCGGTCCGGCGAGCGGATCGACGTCCTCGCCCGCCAGCCACACGCCGACGAGGCGATTCTTCGGATGGATGTGCATCGCCGCGAGATCCTGATGCACGCCGACTTCGCTTCCCCACTTGAAGCCGATGTAGCTAACGAGCGTGGCCGGCTCTTCGAGGATGAGCGTCGACATGCGCAGCAGGCTTCTCGACGTGCTGAGCTTCATCGCCGCTTTCGAATGGCAATGCCAGTAGTGGACGCGCCAGAGCTGCTTGTCGCGCAGCTCTTTGCGGTAATCGGCGGGCCATCGCAGAAGCTCCGCTTGGTCGACCGGTCCCGGCGGTCTGCCGGGGATGTGCAGGCTCATGATCTGGAGACCGTCGATCGGATCGTCGGTCGTCCAGATCTCGTCGAGGTTGCGATTGAATTCGTCGATGGTTGGGAAGTCGGCCGTGTCGACCGCGTTCGGAAAAACGAAGTAACCGTCCACCACCCACTGCCGCAGAAGCTTCGCTTCCTCGGCCGTGATCATGCCGTCGGTCAGGCGCGCGTCGATCCGCTGCTGCGCGTCATCGCGGTCGAGCCACGGCACGTCGTTCGGATCCTGATTCCACGGCCGGCCGCGGCGCGCGATCACTTCAGGAGAGACGCCGTGCCAGTTCGGCGACTCGCACATCCGTTCGTTTCTCGCCCACAAGTCGGTGTTCCACTCCTGAGTCGCGACGATGGTCATTGCCAGCTCCCTTGCGGAATCTTGCCACTTGTCTTTTTTTGCGGAGAGATTACCCTCTTTGCCCGGCAAAGTATATCGCCGTAAGTCGAACAGAACAGGCGAGGTAGACTCTCAGCACATGCCGAAACCGATCGTCGTGAAGCTGTCGCATCCGCGCACCACCTTCGGCTACGAAGACATCGGCCTCCTCGGCCAGAGCCCGGGAAATCGCGGCGTGTGGGGCGACTACAAGTTCGAGATCAACAACGACGCCGACGAATGCGATTACTGGGTGGTGATCGAGTGGGTCCCGGAGCAGCAAACGGCGCGAGTGCCCGAGGGGAATCTGATCCTCGTGCTGAGCGAGCCGGAGTACAACCACGTTTATTCGTCGAATTACGTGGGCCAATTCGACCGCATCTTCACGTGGCGTGAGGACATCCGCGGTGACAACGTCGCGCGCACGAGCTGCGTCACCAATTGGTGGGTCAAGCGCACGTATGACCAGCTGAAGAGCGACGTCGTCGAGAAAACCGGAGTGCTATCTGTCGTGGCCTCGGACAGGGCGACGTTTCCAGGACACCGTCGGCGTTTTGCGTTCCTCAATCGGATGATCGGCCATTTCAAGGACCGTCTCGCGGTCTATGGCGGCCTGGGCGGCGCGCAAGTCCGCGATAAATACGATGCGATTGCGCCTTATGAGTATTCAATCGCCATTGAGGCCGATGAACAGGCCGGCTATTGGACCGAGAAGATCGTCGATTGTTATCTCTGCGAGACGATGCCGATTTATTTCGGCTGTCCGAATATTGCGGACTTCGTTCCCGCCGATAGCTTCGTCGCCATCGACATCGACGATTACAAATCGAGCATTCGGGCCATTGAAGAAGCGATCGAAGGCGACCTCTATCGCAAGCGGAGAGAGAGAATCATCGAAGTCAAGCACAGGATTCTCGATGAGTTGCAGGTTTTCCCGCACATTGTGCGCATCCTCGAGTCCATTGGAAATCGCTCCGAGCTCAAACGGCGAGTCGAAGTGAATCCCCCCATGAAAGTGCAGCACGACGCCCCAGGCGGATGGAAACGCCGCCTGCTGGCATAGGAGAAAAACGATGATCGCATTGCTCTCGCGCTGGAAGCTCAAGGACGGCTGTCCCCCACAGTTCTCCGCCGCATTGGAGGCGCTGACGAATGCCGTGCGGTCGCAAGAGCCGGGCACGCTGATGTATTCGGTGCACGTTCCCGGACCGCATCCGCCGATCGGTCCGCCGCCCGAATATCCCGTCTGTACCGATCCCGACCTCGCCCAGCCCATCCCGCCCAAAGATCTGATTTTCTTCGAGGTCTACCGCGACGCGGACGCGTACAGCGAACACCTTCGCGGCGCCGTGAACGATTTCATTCGCAGCAATCGGGATTACTTCGAGACGCCATGGCAGGGACACCCGCGGCCGGAGACGACGTATTTGGATCCAAGGCTGTTGTTTGTGCGGCCGGATATCGCCGGTGCATAGCGGACGCTGAGTCTCACAGAAGCGCCGCGATTCTGCGAATCTTGCCCGCGCCGCTGCACATGCTGCACTCAGACTCGCGACTCACGACGGTTTTGACTTTGCCCTTGCCGTCGCAGGACCTGCATGCTGTCGTTACGGTTCCTTTGCCGCCACATGTCGTACAAGTGGCGGTCTTCGAAATGAAGCCATGGCCTGCACACGTAGCGCATGGCAGGAACCCGCGGCCATTGCACCGCGGGCATACGTCTCCCTCATGCAGTGGCGTCACGTTGCAGTTCGAGCATTTGAGATGCCCGCCGCTGCAATAGTACGAACCCACAGTCTCTTTGAACCAAAGGACGGCCGGCGTTTCAACGTACTCCGTGGTGTATTCGCAGCGAAGCTCACCCGCACCCTTGCACTCCGGACAGCGCACCTCTTCGACAATGGAGCCAGTCCCATTGCATTTGACGCAGGGTCCTTCGATCGTGCCTCGGCCACCACATGTGGCACATGGCCTCTCGAGGCGCTCGGTAGTGACTCGCCGGCCGGTGCCCGAGCAGGCCGGGCACGTTTTATAGCTGCATAGGAAAACGGCTGCCGGAATCGCTCCGATCGAAACGAGTAAACTGCGCCGCGTCCATAAAGGCATCACCATTCGGCAATCTCCAGCTACTGCGCATCATCCTGGGCAAAGTAGATCGTGTGTCCATCGGGATCGCGCACCGTAAACTCACGGACGCCCCAAGGCTTGGTCGTGATCGGCGCGACGAGTTCCGCCTTGCTCTGGAGATCACGAAAAGCGCCTTCCAGGTCCCTCACCTGAAAATACATGTGCAGATGATCCCCGTCGCGCACGAACGCTATGGACGGATCCGAAGTATCGACCCTCTTCAGGTGAATGAATGCCTCGCCAAGTCGGATTCCTGCGTAGAAATCCTCGTACCGGAAGAGTTCCTGAAAACCCAGAGTGTCCACATAGAAGTGAAGTGCGCGTTCCAAATCGACGACTCGAACCTGGGTTGCCATGGTCGTGATCCGCATGCCGATGAGGATAGCGCGGTCCAGGCCGCAACGGTAAGGGGACATGTGCGCTAGACTGCGGCTACTCGAAAGGCGGTCGCGATGTCTCTAGTCTACGTGTTGGTTCTGGCCAGTGGCGTGTTCTGGACGATCACCTACATCCTGGTGATTCGCCAGGCGTTCCGCGATCGCATTTACGCCATGCCGCTCTTGGCGATGTCGATGAATCTCGCTTGGGAATTTCTTTTTACGTTTGTTTATCCATCCATCGGCGGCCAAATTCAGGAGGGGTTCAACCTTCTTTGGTTCGCTCTCGATCTGGGGATCTTATACACGTACATCCGGTTCTGGCGCGCGGATTATCCAAAACATCTTTCGCCCAAACTCATGGTGCCGTTGCTGATCCTGACGTTTGCGGCCTGCACGCCGATCTTCATCGCGATCGTCAAGCACTTTGGCCAGGACGCAGGATCCGTTTACACGGCGTACGGCGACAACCTCATCATGTCCGTGCTGTTCATGACAATGCTGATTCGCCGCGGCGACAGGCGCGGGCAAAGCCTCTGGATTGCTTGGGGCAAACTCCTCGGCACTGCCGCCGCGTCGCTGTCTCAATATCTCGACCAGACGAACGCGCTATGGAACGTGCTCTTTATCGAGATTTTCGCTTTCGATCTTCTTTACGTGGTCATGCTGGCTCGGTCTCCTCGATATATTGCGGAATAAGCGCGAGCTCATGGACTACTACCACGGCACAAAGGCCAACCTGAAGCTGGATGACTTGATCGAGCCTGGCTATAGTTCTAACTACGGCAAGAGAAAGAAGGCAGCCTTCGTCTACTTGACGGCCACCTTGAACGCGGCCACTTGGGGCGCCGAACTGGCCCAGGGCGAAGGGCGCGGCAGAATCTACGTCGTGGAACCAACCGGCCCGATTGAAGATGACCCCAACCTGACGGACAAGAAGTACCCGGGCAATCCGACGAAGTCCTACCGCTCCCGACATCCGCTCCGGGTCACGGGCGAGATCACCGAGTGGACCGGACACTCGCCCGAAGAGCTGAAGGCCATGAATGACCACCTCGAACGACTCAAGGAACTCGGTGTCGAGGCGATTGAAGAGTGAGGTCGAGATCGAGCGCCTGCCAATGCACTCGAGGCTACGGAACCTCCGCGATTTTCAGTAGGCTGAGTTTCGGCCCTGAGGCGTCGCGGTGGCGCGCCGTTCGATATCGCCGCTCTTCAATCTCTTTTAGGTGGTAGGCAGCATGAACAATGCACGATATCGATCATGTTTTCAATGACTTGACAAATTGTGACACGATGTGACACGCTCTTGCTCGGGGAATCCGTACGCCACCACCGACTATCCTCGTCAGCTCGTCCGTCTTTGGACAAGAAGACCTTCTTGAACAGGTATTTGCGGTGCTGCGCCAATACGGATATCGCGTCTGGATGTCGCACAAAGGCACCATTCCACTTGATTCCACATGTAGCGCGCTAGAAAACTGTATCCGCGCCGTTGAGCGAGCTGACGCCGTCTTCGGCATTATCAACGGGCGATACGGGAGCGGGAAAACTGGTGATGACCTCGCGATAACGCATCGTGAAATTCTTCGAGCGCTAGAGTTAAACAAACCTCGTTTTTTCGCGGTGCACAGAGATGTTGTTATTGCTCGGCAAGTCTTGCGGCAATTTCGAAATGAAGCGAGCGGGAACCCCAAGCATCATTCGTTTTTCAAGCCTACGGCAGTCCTCGACGATATTCGCATACTCGACCTATATGAATCCGCTACACAGTCCGACGTCGCATTGGCGAACCGCACTGGAAACTGGGTTCAGCAGTATTCTGACGCCGGCGAGCTGCTGCTGTTTCTCGAAAGCCAATTTTCGGATATTGAGCGCCTTCGTACGATTATCGCCGCACATGCAGAACTAGCGAAGAAGGAGCCCGTATGAGCCCAACGCAACGAATCGCACCAGATACGGCTGTGCTCAGTGGAACTTCGCCGGAGGAGATCGCGCGTGTCGTCGCAGCCTTTTTGAACACGGAGGGTGGACGTGTTCTTCTAGGAATTGCTGAGGATGGCACCGTCATCGGCGTCGACGATCACCTCATTTCACATCGTCTGCAAGATACGTTGCGTAGCGGTATTAGCCCTGCGGCGCGTTTTTCAGTGATTGTACGGAACGTCGGTGATAAGCACATTGTTCTCGTGGACGTGCCTGCGGGCGCTGAGCGCCCCTACGTGGTAAATGACCGGATCTTTGTCTGGCGTGGCGCGGAGGTCGCCGCTGCTGGCGCGCTTGACATATCGCAGATGATCGCTGCTCGGGGAGAGGTGTCCTCTCGATGGGAGCGTCAACCGGCACTTGGCATCGACATCTCGGATCTCGACGACCGCGAGATAGATCTGACGCGCGTTGCCTACCGCGATCGCAGTATTCGCGGGAGTCGCAAGAGTACGGGTCTGGCAGAGTTTTTGGCAGAATTGAACGTTGTGACCAGCGGTCAAGTGCTCAACTCAGCTGCTATCCTTTTCGCAAACGATGATGTCGCCTTACCTCAGTCACGCGTTCGGATTGCAGCGTTCGAGACAGCGGAACGTTCTGAATTTCGCGAGAATCGATTTTTGCAGGGGAATCTATTCTCGATTTTTGAGCAAATAGCCGCGTTCCTCGATCGACACCTGCCATCGTCGTCAACTTTCACAGATTTTAGGCGCCATGATCAGATCGCAATCCCGCCATTCGTGGTCAGAGAAGGTGTGATGAATGCGCTTGTACATCGCGATTATTCTCAAGTCCAAGCCAACACAACTGTAGCGCTTCATCCCGACAGATTGGAGATCTGGAACCCAGGGCATCTACCTGAGGGCATATCGCCTGAGACGCTGGCGCGTACAAGGGTGTCTCGGCCGCCCAATCCCGATATCGCACACGTGGCATTTTTGCGTGGGCTTGTCGAGCAATGGGGAAGCGGCACCGGTCGCATCGTTGACGAGTGTCGCAAGGCTGGCCTTGGTCCTCCAAAATGGGAATCTGTCGCTGGCGGTGTACGGCTGACGGTATTCACCGCACCGGGCGAAGCACACGACGACTCCCTCAACGAGCGTTCGCGGGTGTTCTTGAGAGACACCTTCCCTGGTCAGATGATTACGCTGCGGGATTTCCAGTCACGGTGGGGGGCTGGCCTAAGCCATAGAACCTCACGTAGAGATATCGATGAACTCGTCGAAGCAGGGTATTTATTGGTGCGGCAGGAACATCCGCTCTTATTGGAAAGGACCGATAAGCCACTGTCGTGGTGACTTCCGGCGGAATGAGCCGCTGTCTGGCTATACCGTCTTACGTCGCAAGGCGCCGTGCACAGGAGCATCGACGAGCGGCGCCCAGATGGGCATGACGCAGATGATTAACCCACGCTATCCAGCCACCGATCATAATCGGCGCGATTCCCGATCCAGCTCCAGATGAATTCCTTATCGAGCTCGGTCGCCATGGCGCGGTAGCCGTGTCCGGCGTGTACGGACCAACAGCAGCCGATTCGCGAAAAGTGAAGGGACGAATGATATGGATTCGTCTTGAGGATCTCGTAATTCTTGAGTGCGATTTCTTTGATTTCACTGGGCAGCGCGCTAAAGAGGCTGCACCAGTCTTCGTCTTTTTCTTCTTTCGACTTTGCGAGGACCTTGCCCAGCTTGCCCGACGCGGCGTCGCGCTTGATCTGGGCGTCCCACTCGGCCCAGTCGCTCGCGGAGAACGACGAATCCGGCGGCTCTTCCACTTCGCGGGCGGCGGTTGTCTCCGTATTCACGGACATAAGTATACGCTCCACTCTCAGGTCATCGAAACCAGAATCTTCCGCGGGGGCGTAAAGGGGCGGCGGCCGTGGCAGACCAGCATGTTGTCGATCATCAACAGGTCGCCGCGCTGCCATTGGAAGAGGCGGATCTCGTCGCGCACGGTCTGGCGGACCGCGTCGAGCATCGCTACCGGGATCGGGCTGCCGTCGCCGAACATCGCGGTCTGGGGCATCAGTTCTTCCCGTCCGTCATAGAGCGCCACAATGGAGTCGTAGATCGCCTTGGGGTGGGTCGACGGATGGAACTGGTCGGCCTGATTGAACCAGACTTCCTCCTGCGTTTTCGGATGGATCTGCGTCGCCGGACGGATCTGGGTGACGGTCAGGCTGCCGTCGTCGTTCCAGCGCGCATCGGTGTCGGTCGCGCGGCAGAACTGCTCAACGTCGGGGCGGCTGTTGGTCTCGAACGTGGCTTGCCACGACGGCCCGAAGCCGCTTCCGCCGTGAAGGTTGCGGATGTACTTGATCTTGCGCGTGACGAACGCCTCGCGGACCTCGTCCGGCAACCGCTCGAGAACCCGCCGGCTGTCGGCCAGCGGCGTCTCCCCTCCTTCCTGCGGCGCGGTGACGCAGCAGAAGAAGAGGCGTGACGGCCAGCGGCTCGAGTACGACAGCTCGTTGTGCAGCGAGATGAAAAACTCGGGCGGGTATTCGGTCGATGTGTAGACGCCGGATCCGAGCTTCTTCCGCGGCGAATTGCCGTCGACGTAATCGAGCGCCTCGCCGCCGATCCCGCGCACGACGCGCGTGAGCGCTTCCTGTGAATCGATTCCGAAGCCGCGGAACAGCAGCGCGCCGTGTTCCCGAAGACCTTCCTCGGCTTCGTCTCCGTTTGCGCCATACCAATCGACCAGCGAGTCGCTGGGCGAACGATTCACGAACGTGAGGGGCAACATTTTCGGCGATAATCCCTCACCATCATGAAAAAAGGAAGCGCCGCTTTTCTAGTCGTCCTTCTCTCCGCCTCACTGCCGCTGTCGGCGGCGAGCGAGCTCCCGCGGCTCGTGGTGCAGATCACGGTCGATCAGCTTCGCGGCGACCTGCCGCTCCGCTACCGCGACCGTTTTCCGGAGGGCGGCTTCCGCTACTTCCTCGACCACGGAACCTGGTATGCCGCGGCGAATCATCCGCATTCGCATACGGAGACGGTCGTCGGACATTCGACGCTGGCCACAGGCGCCTACCCGTCGCGCCACGGGATGATTTCGAACAAGTGGTTCGACCGCATCACCAACCAATTCGTCAACAACGTCGAAGGTCCCCAGTATCCCCTCCTCTCCGTCCTCGGCGAGAACCAGTCCGGCCCCGGCGCATCGCCGAACATGATTCTGACCACCACCTTCAGCGACGAGCTGGCGATCACGACAGCCGGCCGCTCGAAAATCTACTCCGTGTCCGTCAAGGACCGCGGCGCCATTCCATTGGGCGGCCACGCCGGAAAATCCTTCTGGCTCTCATTGACGAACGGCTGCTTCGTCTCCAGCACCTTCTATTACAGCGAATATCCGAAATGGGTCAAAGCGAAATGCGAACAACATCTCGCCGACAAAATGGCGAGCACGACCTGGAATTTGCTGCGCGACCGGGCCACGTATCTCAATAAGAAGGTGACCAATCAATATCCCGACGACTCAGTGGCCGAGGCGAATATGGAGATGCTGGATAGCCCGCAGCTGGGTTTCAATCGAACCTTTCCGCACAAATTCGCAGCCTCGGGTGGCACGCTGTACAACGGACTGACGATCAGTCCGCGCGGCGACGAGCTCACACTCGATTTCGCCAAAACCCTCATCAAAGAAGAGCACCTCGGCAAAGACAGCGTGCCGGACTATCTCGCCGTCAGCTTTTCCTCGACGGATCTCATCGCTCACTGGTTCAGCCCCGCCAGTCTCGAGAGCGAAGACAACATCTATCGCCTCGACGCCGAGTTGCGCGATCTCCTTTCTTACATTGACAAAGAAGTCGGCCTCGAGCACACCCTCATCGTCCTCTCCGCCGATCATGGTGGGATCGAATATCCCGAATATCTGCAGACGCTTCAGATCAATACGGGATGGATCCAGAACTCCGACATTCTCGACGCCGCGCAGAGCGCATTGGACGCCCGATATCCAAACATCGAGGGGCTCATTTCCCAATTGGCAGTCCCTTACATTTACCTCGATCACAACGTCATTGAACAGAATCATCTCAATGTCACGGATGTGGCGCGCGTCGCCGCGGGCGGAGTGCAGAAACTCAATGGCATCGCCCAGGCCATCGTGCAAGACGACATGGCGACCAGCGGCACAGTGGATGATGAGCAGATGCAGCGGGTCCGCCGAAATTACAATGCGACGCGATCGGGCGACATCTACATCGTCCAGGAACCGCAGTGGCAGATCGAATCCGGCGAGGAAGGCAACTCGCTCGTCCAGCACGGCACGCCGTGGGCGTATGACACTTACGTTCCGGTGGCGTTCGCCGGCGGGCACATTCCCAAGGCGTTCGTCCTGCGCGGCATCTCCACGACCGACGTCGCGGCGACGCTATCGGTATTTCTGCGCACGAAATATCCCTCCGGAAATGTCGGTGAGCCGCTGACCGAGCTCACTGCCAAACCGAGTCACTGAAGTTCGCAACGCGCGTCACGCCTTCCTGATCGCCGGTGCGCGCGAGCACTTCGCGCAGCACCGCAAGATCGAGGATAGCCATCCCGAACGGCGAGACGATCGTCGGCACGTCCGGACGCTCGTAGCGAAACGTGCCGTTGAGCAGATCGGGAATCGTTCCGCGGATGAAATCGCGCCGCCCCGTCGCCTCGGCCGCCAGATGCACGGACGTGCGCGCACTGCAGACGTGCTCCACGTCGTCGACGACGTTGTACGCGCCGGCGATGATCTCCGGCGCCAGATCGCGAAGAGAAATGTGCAGCACGACGAACGATCGCGACGGCAGCGACGCGACGTGCGGCGTCGTCGCGTTCGTGGCAAAGCTCACGACGTCCGCGCTCTCCAGTGTTTCCTCGAGACTCGACAGCGTCACGTCCGCGCCTTGCGATCGCGCGCGCTCCGCGAAACGCGACGCGCGGCTCGGATCGACGTCGACGAGATAGACGCGCTTCAGCGGAAAAAGATGCGCGACGAAGTGGAAGATCTCGAAGTTGATCGGACCGCATCCGATGAATCCGATCGATGACGGCGAATCGCCGAGCGCGCGCAACGCGACCGCGGCCGCGGCGGCGGTGCGCTTCGCGCTGATCACCGTTCCATCGACGATCGCGATCGGTTTTCCTGACGACGCATCGTTGACGATCAACATCGCCGACGCGCGCTCCCCGCCTGCCGCGACATTGCGCACGAACGAGCCGACCCACTTCACGCCGATGATCGGACGCTCATCTTCGATGCTGGCCGGCATCGCGAAGAATCGCCCGCCGTTCGTGTACAGCGGCTGCGTCGAAGGAGTTTTCGTCTGGCCTCGCGCGTGCGCGAGATACGCGTCCGTCACCGCGCGCAGCACGAGATCGTTGTCTTCGAGAATTCTGCGAACGGTGGGGCCGGAGATGATGGTGAGATCGCGATCAGGCATGCGCCGTGATCTTAGCTGCGATCCCGATCTGTTCGGCGACCCAGCGATCGTCGAAGATCGTATCGAGGTAACGCTCGCCCGAATCCGCCAGCACGACGACCACCGTCAACGGCTCGCGCAGGATGTCGTCGCACTGGCTCAACGCCGACATCACCGCGCCGCTCGAACCGCCCGCGAGAATCGCTTCGGTGTCGAGCAGACGGCGGGCGCCGAGGACGGCGTCGCCTTCGGTGATGTGAAGGACGCGCGCGACGGGAACACCTTCGACGAGCGGCGGACGAATCGCCGATCCGAGTCCGGGGATCAGACGACGCTGCGGCGGACTGTTGAAGATGCGACTGCCGACGGCGTCGACGGCGATCACTTGCGTGTGCGCGCCGCGATTCTGAATGTGATCGGCGCAGCCGCGGATCGTGCCGCAGGTGCCGGTCGCGCAGAAAATGAAATCGGGCGCGCGGCCGAGTTGATCGAAGATCTCCGCGCACGTGACTTCGTGCGCGGCGGAGTTGTTCGCGTTGCCGTACTGATTCGGCCAGAACGCCGGCGCATGAAGCGCGAGGAGTTCCTGCACGCGTCGCAATCGCGCCGGCAGCAGCTCGCCGGTGATCGAATCGGGAACGGTGACTTCTTCGATCGTCGCGCCGAACGCGCGAAGGATGTTGCCGTGCGCGCCGGTCATCCGTCCGTCGACGACGCAGATGAGCGGAAGCTGAAAGTATTTGCAGACGCTGGCGAGTGCGACGCCGGTATTGCCCGACGTCGACTCGATGATCGTCGTCTTGCCGGGGATGACCTGCCCTTCGCGAATGGCGGCGAGCAACATCGCCGCGGCGGCGCGGTCCTTCGAGCTCCGCATCGGATTGAAGAGCTCGAGCTTCGCGAAGATCTGCGCGTTGGCCGCGCCGGCGAAGTATTGATGGAGCTGAACCAGCGGCGTGTTGCCGATTGCGGTGAGCACACCCGTTGCGAGTGTCTCCGGCAGCAGCGCAGACGCCGATTCCGATCGATTCATGATGAAGGACGCTCGAGACTCGGCGAGTCCGCGATTGCAGCGTCGACGACGGATGTCATCGAAGCCGCAACTGCGGACTCGGCGCGTGATGAGGTCGAACGCGACTACTTCTTCTTCGCGCCTTCGCTCTTCTGAGGTTCGGCTTTCGAGGACGCCTTGATCCCCTTGCCGACGCCACGACCCGATTCCTTCGCGGAGATCTTGCTCGAGCCCTTCATGGCTTTGCCGTGTTCCTTACCGGCGGCCTTGCGTGCCTTACCGATGTTCTTGCCGTAGTCCTTCCCGCCTGCCTTCGATGATGCTTTCAAGGACGTGGCGACGGACTTCAGCTCCGCCTTCTTCTGACTCTTCGTGGCTTTGCCGAGGGCTTTTCCTTGGGCTTTTCCTTCGGCCTTGTGGGCTTTTCCTTCCGCTTTCCGGGCGCGATCCGCAGCACTAGCTTCTGGCACAGTTCCTCTCCTTTTCAGAAACGACATTTTGAGGACACCTCGGGACCCAAATTTCTGCCACCAATCAGGCTTTGGGGATTTACGTTAGACTCTTAAGTGTCGGGCCAACTCACATCTATGTCAATAGCCGGCAATGAGTTGCTGGGTTCGTTACGACCGGCGTGAGGTTCCATTCTCACGTCGTATCATGTGCGGACTCTCGGGGAAAATCGGCAAATGGGTCTCGCCAACAACTGGGCACCGCTGTCGTTCGGGCAGGAAGCTCTCTGGTTTTTGTGGAAGCTCGTCCCGGACACGTGGGCCTACAACATCGTCCTTCCCGCCGGCGTGCGCGGACCGCTCGACGTCGCTGCATTTCGCGACGCGTTGCAGGCAATCTCCGATCGCCATCCCGCCTTACGCCTGGCATTCCGCGAAGAAGGCGGGACGCCGTTCCAGCACGCGTTGGAACAGCACGAGGTGCTGCTCGAGGAAGTCGATGCATCGGATTGGAGTGACGCGCAAGTCGATGATGCGATTCGCGAGCGCGCGCAGCAGCCGTTCAATCTTGAAGTCTCCGCGGCGATGCGCACGACGCTCTTTCGCCGCGACGCCGATCATCACGTTCTGCTGATCGTGGTGAGTCACATCGTCAGCGATCTCTGGTCGCTGATCGTCGTGATGGACGAGCTGCGCGAGCTTTACGCCGCAAAGCGCGACGGACGAGCGGGTGCGCTTCCACCGTTGACGATGACCTTCGACGACGCTGTTCGCCAGCAGCGCGAGATGATCGAAGGCGAAGCCGGCGATCGCTTGTGGCAGTACTGGCGCGACGAATTGTCGGGCGAGCTGCCGGTGCTCGATCTTCCGGCGGATCGCTCGCGGCCGTCGATGCAGTCGTTTCGCGGCGGCACGATCGTCCGGCGCATGTCCGCGGAGTTGACGCGAAAACTCAAGCAGGTCGCGGCGCGCGAGCGCGTCACGCTCTACATGCTTCTTCTCGCCGCGTATGAAGTGCTGCTGCATCGCTACTCGGGGCAGGAGTCGTTCGTCGTCGGAACGCCGACGTCGGGACGCGAGCGCGCGGAGCTGCAAGGCATTGCCGGCGATTTCGTGAACATGGTTCCGCTGCGCGCCGATCTCTCCGGCGCGCCGACGTTCAGCGAGCTGCTTCGGCGCGTGCGCACTCGCGTGGTCGGAACGATTCAGCATTCGGACTATCCGTTCTCGCTGCTCGTCGATCGACTTCACGCGGTGCGCGACTTGAGCCGCTCGCCGATTTTTCAGACGACGTTCGTGCTGCAGAAGTTCCATCGCTTCCCAGAGCTTTCGCGCGTGATGTTGCCGGACGCGAACGAGCCGCCGATTCCGTTCGCCGATCTTCTTCTCGAGCCGATTCCGCTCGCGCAGCAGGATGGGCAGTTCGATCTCAATGTCGAGATGAAGGAAGACGAGCGCGGGCAGCTGGCGGGCGCGTGGAAGTTCGCGGCGGATCTTTTCGACGCAAGCACGATCGAGCGGATGGCGGCGCATTTCGAGACGTTGTTGGAGTCGATTGCGGGGGATTCTTCGCGATCGATCGCGGAGATCTCGCTGCTTGACGAGGGTGAGCGGCGTGCCGTGATTCTCGCCGGCGAGGGCGCCGGCGCCCCACTGAGAGACCGGACCATTTGTGAGTTGTTCGAGGAGCGGGCGGCTCTTCGCGGCGACGCGATCGCGGTGAGTTGCGGTGATGAAACCGTTACCTACTCCGAGTTGCATCGGCGCGTGCTCGGGCTTGCGCGCAGTCTCGTGCATCGCGGCGTCACGCGCGATGCGATCGTCGCCGTTCTCCTGCCGCGCGGCATCGACTTCATCACCGCATTGCTCGCGATCTCGAAAGCGGGCGGCGCGTTTCTTCCACTCGATGCGCGCCATGCGGCGTCGCGCACGTCGCAGATCATCGAAGACAGCGGCGCGAAGATCGTGCTCACCACCATCGAGCACGAAGAAGCGAACGATGAACTTCCGACAGTCAGCGGAAACGACCTCGCGTACGTGATGTACACCTCCGGCTCGACCGGCCGGCCGAAAGGCGTGATGGTCGAGCATCGCGGCATGGTCAACCACTGCTTCGCGAAACTGTCCGATCTCGAGATCGACGAGAACGGCGTGCTCGCGCAGAACGGACCGCCGACATTCGACATCGTCGTCTGGCAATGCCTCGCGCCGCTCGCTGTCGGCGGACGCGTCGTCGTCTTTCCCGATGACGTCGCGGAAGATCCGTCGAAGCTCCTCGATGAAGTGGAAGCGCGCGGCGTCACTGCGTTGCAGCTCGTGCCGTCGATGCTGCGCGCCGTGCTCGACGAAGAACCGCGCACGCTTACGTCGCTGCGCTGGATCGTTCCGACCGGCGAAGCGCTGCCCACGACGCTCTGCCGCCGCTGGCTCGATCGCTATCCGCACATTCCGCTGCTCAACACCTACGGCTCGACCGAATGCTCCGACGATCAGTGCCACTACGTGATTCGCCGCCTCAACGCGGCCGATGACGCGGTCGCGATTGCGTCGATCGGAACGCCGATTCCCAACATGACCGCGCACGTGCTCGACGCGAATCTCGCGCCGGTGCCCGTCGGCGTCGCCGGCGATCTCTACATCGGCGGCATCGGCGTCGGCCGCGGCTACATCAACGATCCCGATCGCACCGCCGCGGCATTCGTTCCCGATCCGTTCAGCGCGGGCCGCCTTTATCGCACCCGCGACTTCGCGCGCCGGCACGCCGACGGCAATCTCGATTTTCTTGGCCGCGTCGACGCCATGATCAAGATTCGCGGCTTCCGCATCGAGCCGGGCGAGATCGAAGCGGCGCTGGCGCAGCATCCGTCGGTCGCCGCGGCCGCGGTGATCGCCCGCGAGCATCCGTCGCGCGACCGCGTGCTCGTCGCGTACGTCATCGCGCGCAACACGTCATCGATCGAAGAGCTGCGCGAGTTTCTCGGCGAGCGCTTGCCGCAATACATGATCCCGACCGCGATCACGTTTCTCGAGGCGCTGCCGCTCACCGCGAACGGCAAGCTCGATCAGAAAGCGCTGCCCGCGCCGCAGTGGGAGTCGAGCGAAGAGCAGGATGTCGTCGCGCCGCGCACGCCCGCCGAAGAAGCGCTCGCCGCCATCTGGTCCGAAGTCCTCGGCCTCGAGCGCGTCGGCGTGATGCACGACTTCTTCGCGATCGGCGGCGACTCGATCAAGAGCATTCAGATCGTCGCGCGCTGCAAGCGCGCCGGATTCGAGATCCGTCCGAGCGATCTCTTTCAGCATCCGACGATCGCCGCGCTCGCCGCGGTGGCGAAGCCGTGTGGGCCAGACATTCCTGTCTGGCCAGACAAGAATGTCTGGCCCACATATCCGCTCACGCCGATGCAGGAAGGGATGCTCTTTCACACGATCTCCGCGCCGGAGACAGACGTCTACGTGCAGCAGCTCTCCTGTCGTCTCGCCGGAGAACTTCGCGTCGACGATTTCGAACGCGCGTGGCAAACGCTCATCGATCGCCACGCGGTGCTGCGCACGGCCTTCGAATGGCGCGGGCTCGCGCAGCCGCAGCAGGTCGTCAAGGATCATGTACGCGTTCGCTTCGATGTCGATGAAGGCCGCAAAGCATTCGATCTCACCGTCGCGCCGCTGATGCGCCTGAAGCTCGTGCGGATCAGCGATCAAGAACATCAACTGATCTGGACGTGGCATCACATCATCCTCGACGCCTGGTCGGTGCCGATCCTGATGGAGGAGCTGTTCGCGCTCTACAACGGACAACCGGTGCCGCCGCCCAGCCGCCCGTATCGCGATTTCGTCGCGTGGCAAACATCTCGCGATCTCAAAGAAGCGGAAAACTACTGGCGCAAAACGCTCGGCGATTTTCACGAACCAACACCTCTCGCAACCACGCAACCGAGCAACCACGAAACCGGCTACGGCCTCGACTTTCTCAATCTCTCCGACGCCGAAGCCGACGCGCTCCGCGCGGCAGCGAAACGCTCGCGCCTCACGCTCAACACGCTCGTCCAAGGCGCGTGGGCTCTGCTGCTCAGCCGCTACAGCGGACGCGATGACGTCGTCTTCGGCACCGCGGTCGCGGGACGGCCGCCGGAGCTCGAAGGCGTCGAGCGGATGGTCGGACTGTTGATCAACACGATTCCGTCGCGCGTTCGCGTAACGCCGGAAAAACGCGTCGGCGAGTGGCTCGACGAGTTGCAGCGCATGCAGGCCGACGCGCGCCGCTTCGAGCACGCGCCGCTCGTGCAGGTCCAAGGTTGGAGCGGCGTGCCGCGCGGGACGCAGCTCTTCGATAGTCTGCTCGTCTTCGAGAACGTCCCGCTCGATGTAGAGCGCTTGCGCGGCAGCGGCCTCGATCTCGTCGACTTCGATTTCGTCGAGCGCGCGAATTTTCCGCTCACCGTGATGATGGAAGTGCGCGCGCACAGCAAGCTCGGAGTCGGATACGACCGCAGCCGCTTCGATCGCGCGTCGATGCTGCGCATGCTTTCGCATCTGCGGAATCTGCTCGCGCAAATCTGCGAAGACCCCGAGCGACGGCTTCGCGATCTCGATCCGATGACGGACGCCGAGCGCACCGAGCTCGTTCGCGATTGGAGTCGCGAGCCATACGTCGCGCCGGAGGACGACGCAACGATCACGGAGCTCTTCGAAGCGCAGGTCGAGCGAACGCCGGACGCGATTGCGGCTGTCTTTGCCGCGCCTGAGGGCGATGTGTCACTCACCTATCGCCAGCTCGACGACGAAGCGAATCGCGTTGCGGCATCGCTGCAATCGCAGGGCGTCGTCGAAGGCGATCGCGTCGCCATCTGCATTGATGCTTCGCTCGAACGGCTTGCGTCGATTCTCGGCGTGATGAAAGCCGGCGCGGCATACGTGCCGTTGGAACCGACGCTGCCTGCGGCGCGACTGCAGGAGATGATCGATGACAGCGGCGCGTGCGTCGTGATGAGTGGAGGACAGGCGCCCGCGCCTGTCCGGACAGGCGCGGGCGCCTGTCCTCCACTGGAAGCGAACCTCGCCTACATCATCTATACGTCCGGTTCCACCGGCCGCCCGAAAGGCGTCGCGATCACGCATCGCTCGCTCCGCCATCTCGTCGACGCGCAAATCGACTCCTTCCAGATCACGAAAGACAGCCGCGTCCTCCAATTCGCATCGCTCACTTTCGACGCCTCGGTGTCGGAGATCTTCACCGCGCTCCTCGCCGGGGCGCGGCTCTACATGGCCCCGCGCAATCTGCTCGTGCCGTCGCGCGAGATGCTGCGGTTGATGGAGCGATGGGAGATCAGCGTCGTCACGCTTCCGCCGTCGGTACTCGCGCGACTGCCGGAATCGCGGCTCCCATCGCTGCGCACGCTCGTCTCCGCGGGCGAAGCGTGTCCTGCCGATCTCGCCGAGCGATGGTCGAAAGGACGCTGCTTCCTCAACGCGTACGGCCCGACGGAGATCACCGTCTGCGCGTCGATCGCGGAGTACGGCGGCAGTGGCAAACCTTCGATCGGACGACCGATGGGCGGCGCGCGCGTCTACATCGTCGACGATCAACTGCGTCCCGTCCCGATCGGCGTCGCGGGCGAGATGCTCGTCGGCGGGCCGGGTGTCGCGCACGGATACTGGAATCGTCCCGAGCTGACCGCGGCGAGCTTCATCGAAGACCCATTCGAGAAAAACAGCCGCGTCTATCGCACCGGCGACGTCGCCCGCTTCCTCCCCAACCGCGAAATCGAATTTCTCGGCCGCCGCGACGATCAAGTGAAAGTGCACGGCTTCCGCATCGAGCCGGGCGAGATCGAGAGCGCGTTGCGCAGCGATCCCGCCGTGCGCGAATCCGCGGTCGTCGTCGAAGGCGATCGCATCATCGCTTACGTCGTCCCGAACACGTCGACGAAACCGGAGTGGTGGCCGTCGATCGCCGAGTACTTCGTCTACGACGACCTCGCGTATCACGCGATGACCAGCGACGAGCGGCGCAACGAAAGCTATCGAGCCGCGATCCGCGATGCGGTTCGCGACAAAGTCGTCGTCGAAGTCGGCACGGGCCCCGAAGCGATCCTGTCGCGGTTCTGTGTGGAGGCGGGAGCGCGGAAGGTGTACGCGATCGAGATGCTTCCCGAGACATTCGAGAAAGCCTGCGCGCGCGTCGCCGACCTCGGACTCGACGATCGCATCGAAGTGATTCTCGGCGACGCGACGAAGGTCGAGCTG
>Ga0105245_10000158_pt1 | contig 63785 bp, 49 predicted proteins | sample KBSM54metaG_FD_81523 | JGI IMG/M metagenome (GOLD analysis project Ga0105245, IMG submission 81523) | Miscanthus rhizosphere microbial communities from Kellogg Biological Station, Michigan, USA - KBS M5-4 metaG | ecosystem: Host-associated > Plants > Roots > Rhizosphere > Soil | place... | reverse complement strand
GCGCTCGGCCCATGCCTTCGCGAGCACGGACTTCATCGTCTCGACCGGCTGGGCGCCGGAGACGCCGAGCTTGCCGGCGAGGACGAAGAACGGCACGCCCGTGATCCCGAGCTCGCCGGCGAGTTGCTCGTCGCCGCGAACATCGCTTGCATAGCGATCGGAATCGAGCACCGCGCGCGCCTCGGTCGCATCGAGGCCGATCTCGGCTGCGAGCCCGACGAGCACGTCGAGGTTGCTGATCACCGCGCCCTCGCTCTGATACGCGCGCATCAGCCGCTCCTTCATCGCGTCTTGCTTGCCGAGCGTGCCGGCCCAGTGGAGCAAGCGGTGCGCGTCGAACGTGTTGCCCGACTTCGAGTCGTGCAGCTTCATGTCGAGGCCGGCCTTCTTGCCGGCATCGATCACGCGGGCCATCATCGCGTGGGCCTGCTCGACGGTGACGCGATACTTCTGCGCGAGCCGCTCCGCATTCGGCACCGGCTCGCGCAGCTTCGGCGCGCTCGGATCGAGCTCGAACGCGCGCCACACGATCTCGACGTCGTCCTTGTGCTCGAACGAGTCGAGCGCTTGCTCGAGATGGCGCTTGCCGATGTAGCACCAGGGGCACGCGATGTCGGACCACACGTCGATACGGAGCTTCTGCACGAGGTCACCATAGCTCGGGCACAAACGGTGCACTCTTGTCGCCCATGGAATTCACTTCGCCGCAGCTGGCATTACTGGTCGATGCCGTGCCCGCCGGCGACCAATGGGTCCACGAACAGAAATTCGACGGTTACCGGATCGAAACCGTGCGATCGCGCGCGGGTGTGCACCTGTACACTCGGCGAGGTAACGACTGGACGGACACGTTCCCGACGATCGGGGAGGCCGTCGCGAAGCTCGCGGCCAAGCGGTTCGTGCTCGACGGCGAGGTCGCGGTGGTCCGCGCCGACGGCGTCACCGACTTCCAGGGCCTCCAGCAGGCGCTCAAGACCCGTTCCGCGAACCTCGTCTACTTCGTCTTCGATCTGCTCGAGCTCGACGGCAAGGACCTGCGCAACCAGCCACTACTCGAGCGCAAGGCGAAGCTCGAGAAGCTGCTCGCGAAGGCGCCCGCGATCCTCAAGTACAGCGAGCACGTCGTCGGCCGCGGCGACGAGCTGTTCGCCGAAGCGTGCCGGCGCGGTCTCGAAGGCATCATCTGCAAGCGTGCCGATGCGCCGTACACGTCGGGACGCGGCAAGACCTGGCTCAAGGTCAAATGCCGGCGCCGCCAGGAGCTCGTCGTCGGTGGCTATACGGATCCCGAAGGCTCGCGCGCCGGGCTCGGCGCCCTGCTCGTCGGCTACTACGAGAACAAGCAGCTCCGCTACGCGGGCAAGGTCGGCACCGGGTTCGACGCGAAGAGCCTGACCGAGCTGTTCGACGAGCTCGCGCCGCTCGAGCGCGAGACCTCGCCGTTCACGCCGCAGCCGACCCGCGCCTACACCGGTCCGCGCGCGCACTGGGTCGAGCCGAAGCTGGTCGTCGAGGTCCAGTTCGGCGAGTGGACGCGCGGTGGCCGGCTCCGCCATCCGTCGTTCCAAGGCATCCGGCGCGACAAGCGTGCGAAGGACGTGATCCGCGAAGTCGCTCAGTGATTGTCGGGCTGCGCCGCGACGAAGCTCGCGGTGTGCGCCGCGAAGTCCATCCCGTCGATCGGCTGGGTGCCGTCGACGCCGGCGAGCGGACCGACGATGAACGTGTCGGCCTTCGGAATCCCGACGTTGTTGTAGGCGTCGATGTCGGTCTGCGCGTTGCCGTACGCGGCGGCGACGGTCCAGCCGAGGTCGTTGACCATCCGCTTCAACCACAGCGTCTTGTAGGCGGCCGGCTCCTCGACATCCTGCGCGGTGATCAGCACCCCGTTCGGGAACGTCTCGTCGCGCAGCCACACGCGAGTCTCGACGCGCTCCACGTGGGGCCGCGCCGTCAGATAGATCACCGGATAGCCCTTCGCATCCCATGCCTGGAGCATCGCGTTCGCGTGCCCCATCATCATCGGCACGTACGTCGCGTCGGGAATCTGCATCAGGTTCTCGCTGTCGGTGGTCGTCAGTGTCGCGTCGATGTCGGTGACGACGACCTTGCTGCCCGGCGGCAGCATCAAGTTGTAGTGCTCGGCGCAGCTGCCGTCGGCCTCGAGGACTGAATAGAGCGCTTGCTGGTTCGGCACCGTGAAGCTCGTGGCGTTCAGGTTGTACGCGCCCATCGCGTCGGTCGTCGTCCGCCCGTGGGTCGCCCACGCCGCGCCGTCGTAGCTCCACAAGCTGACGTTCTCGCTCGGCAGCGGCGTCGCGAACAGACCGCCGGTGACTGTGGTCCGCGCCTTGATCCCCTGATACGTGATCGGCCCCGAGCCGGTCGTGTCGGTATCCGCCATGAACACGGAATCGATCTTGCCGCCCGGGTTGCCGAGGTTATCGGCCGATTGATCCTTGTTGCGCGGATCGTTCATCGCGAGCGTCGCGTTCTGCGACTTCTGCCAGCCCCACGAGTCGAGCTCGAATGGCAGGCCGGCCGGCGCCGGGCACTTCAGCGAGGTCCCCGTGGTGAGCGGTGGCTGGCCGGTACCGCTGTTACCGCAGGCCGCGACGATCAGAACGACGAGCGCGTGACGCATCGCGGACGAGTATCCACGAAAACGCCATGGTCACGAGTCGCGTACGTCACATTGGTCGCACTTCCGTCATCCGGCTAACGCGATTCCGGCCCGTGCTGCCACGTCTCGACGACGAGATCGAGCATCCGATCGCGATCGATCGCGAGGTAGGTCGCAGCGCTCGCTGCGATGAGAACGACGGCAGCGTGGGCAAGAGCGCGCCGCGTGCTCACGGGACCCGCGAGGATGGCGCCCGAAGTCCAGGCGACCGCAACTCCGGCGCCGAGCAATGTCCACACCGCCCGCGCGACCAGCGGGTTGCCGGTCCACGCGATCGCCGCGATCACGATCGCGATCGGCGCCAGGAACATGACCTCGAAGGGCGGATGACCCAGGCGCCGGAGTGCCTCACGCCACGATCCAGCGCGGCGGCGCAACGCGATGATCGCAGCGATCACGACCGTTATGAGCACGATCCAAGCAAGCGTGCGCACGGCGTGTCGGCGCTGCGCGGTCGCGAGCGCGGCGGTGAGCTCGGCCGCGTTCGCGCGATCGGCGAGCTTCGAGATCGCGGTGGTGGCTTCCTCCGGATCGTTCGCGCGAATCGCGAAGCGTGCGACCTCCGAGAGGACGCGTTCGCGTTCGTTCGGCGCCGCCGCGGTCTGGGCCCGGCGCAGCCACGCGCGTGCGGTCGAGGACTCGCCATCGCGCTCCCACCCCGCTGCGAGGGCAAGCATCGCCGTCGCAGCGCGTGGATACGCGGGATGTCCATCGATCAGCGCGCCGAGCTCGCGCAAGGCCGGCTTCGGATCGCCACCGGCCTGGATCTGCGCGACCAAGCGCTCGTGGGCTGCCGCCACGTCCGCGAACTCGCCTCGGGCCCCGATGCTCCCCGCGAGCCGCGCGAGCTCTCCGCGCACGCGCCGCGCGAATGCCGGATCATCCGCGTGGTCGAGCGCGTGCTCGTAGTCGCGCCGAGCGCGGACCAGGTCGCCGGCGCGCTCCGCCGCGCGGGCCCCTTCACTCCACGCATCGTCGGTCCAACGCGTCACCGGTTGCTGCGCGCCGATCGCTTCGAACGCATCGATCGCGCCGCGGTCACCGGCGGCAGCGCGGACCTCCGCGGCGTGAAACGCGGTACTCGGAGCGTCGCCGGCTCGCGCCATCGGCGCCAGCGCGCACGTCGCGGCGACGATCGCAGCTGCCGTTCTCACGGCTTGGATTTGTCGAATCCCGTGGGAATCGCCGTGCCGTCCTGCCGAAACCCCGCGAACGTCATGCGATCTCGCCGCACGTGGATCGTCGCGGCCGAGTACGTCTTCTCCGAGTACGCCGTCCAGAAGTTCGTACCGTTGTCGTAGAGCTCGGCACCGGCGCTGCCGGCGACGATGTACACGGTGCCGTTCGCCGTCGACGCCTGTGCCGCCGTGCCGAGCATCGGTAACGTGACCTCGTAGTCATGGTCGTGACCGTTGAGGACGAGATCGATTCCGTATTGATCGATCAGTGGGCCCCACGCTTGCTGGAGCGTCTGACTCGACCCGTGCTTCGTCGAAGCCGACCAGATCGGTTGGTGATGCATGAACAGCTTCCAGCGCGCGCCCTGGCTCGCCGCGAAGTCCGCCTGCAACTGATCGCGAAACGCACCGGTGATCGCGTTCGGATCGTCGGGCGTGTCGTTCGCGACGGTGATGTGCGCGTAGCCGTAGTCGATCCCGAAGTTTTGCTCGTCTCCCGGGAGCGCGACCTGAGAGTAGTAGTTGACCGCGTTCGCCTCGTGATTGCCGTGCGCCGAGATCATCGGAGTGGTCGCGAACAGCGACTCGGCGCGGCCGAAGAAATCTTCCCACTCGGTCTCGGTGATGCCGAGGGTGACCGCATCGCCGGAGAACAACACCAGGTCCGGCGTCCGCATCTGGAGCTGCGCGATCATCTCGGACCAGATGTCGTAACCACCGCGCGAGTCACCGACGAAGCCGAGGACGACCTCGGAGTCGGGATTCGCCGCGATATCGGGTGCGGTGTGAAACGAGTAGACGGGCGAGAAGTGCTCTGCGTGAGTGAACGGATCCTCCGCGCCGACCTGATAGCTGTACGTCGTGCCCGGCTCGAGGCCGCACATGTGGCCCTGATGAACCGGATAGACGTGCTGGAGCCCATCGGGGCCACCCGATTGATAGCCGAACACGATGCTGACGCCCTGCTGGGTGAGCGCGCTCGGCGGGAGATTGTCACCCTTCGCGAACCGGATCGTGCTCACGCGCGTGAGCTCGTCCTTGGTGCGCCACACCGCCACGGCCGAGGTTTTCGGATCGCCGATGATCCCGAGATGGACGAGCTTTGGCGTCGGATCGGCACCGATCAGATCGATGCCCTTCGCCGGCGGTTCCGCGCCTTCGCGCGTGGTCACGGAGTAACCGCAGCCGTCGATCGCGAGCGTTCCGCCGGTCCCGTGAAACGTCCCCAGATCGACGGGGTTGCCTTTGACGCAGCCGACGAGCGCTATCAACCAGATCGCGCGCATGTTCACTCCATTCGGTAGGTCAGCTGTAGCAGCAGCTGATCGTTGGGGTACGTCGCATCCGCGCCGGTCGCGGTCTTGTCCTCGAGCTCGTCGAAATGGTTCGCGGCGAGCTGGACCTTCCACAGGTGCTGGCGCAGATACAGGGTCGCGACCGCGGTGTACTCGCGAACGCTCTGATTCGGGTCGCCGATCTGGACGATCGGAACCTGATCATTGCGATCGATCTCCTCGACGCGTACGCCGAGCTCGAGCCGCGCCTCGCCGAGCGGCCACAGCTTCCACGGCAACATGTAGTTGAGCTGCGCGGTGAAGCCGTTCGCCTTGTAGTCGATCCCGGGAACCTTCGCCGGATCGCCGGTGAACGTGTGGCGGACCTCGAGGTACTCGAACGATCCCGAGAGTCCGCGCCAGGCGCCGGAGATGTCGCCGCCGAGCGAGACCTGGGTCTCGTGAAAGTCGCCGGGCGTGAGCACGTTGCGACCGGCGTTCGCAGACACCGTCAACCACGTCCCATAGAACGCCGACTCCGCGTACGGCGCCATCTCGCCGATCAGCGTGTACTCGGCGCGCCCCGCATAGAAGTAGCTCTGGTTGATGTTCTGGACCTGATTGCGGCCTTCGCCGTTGAACACGCCGCCGATCAAGCGCAGCTGATGAAGCTGCGAGGGTACGTACCAGACCCGTACGCCGAGATCGCGATCCGGTGCGATCGTCGAGATCTGGGCCTTGTCGACGAACGCGGTGCGAGTGTCGCTGATCATCTGCTGGCGGGAGATCGGAACGCGCGTCTGACCGAAGTCGATCGCGACGACACCGCGGTCCTCGAGTGGCTTCGACACCGTGACATACGCGTCGTAGAGCGAGAACGTCGGCTGGAGCTCGGCCTCGAAGTACGCGCCGAGCACGAGATCTCCCGCGCGGCCGCTGCCGGTCGCAGTGAGCCGCGCGCGCGCGAACCGAAACCCATCTTCGTCGAACGGCGCGGGTGAATCCTGACGCATCCGAAACTGCGGCTGAATGAAGCCGCCCGGCCGGAACGTCCACGGCTCGCCGTTCTGCGCGCCCGGATCGCTCGCGCTTGGCGTTGCGGTCGCGAGCATCGGATTGACGGCGGCTTGTTTCGCGACCGAAACCGCGACCGGTGCTGGCGCGGCGACGACCGGGGCCGGCGCTACCTTAGTCGGCGCGACCTCCGGAGCTGGGCCTGGCGGCTCGACGGGTGCAGGCGGCGGCGGCTCCGCAGGCGCGGGATCAGGCGCGGGCTGTGCGGTGGCAATCGTCGAGATAAGAAGCAATGAGAATGGGAGTCGCGCCACCAAAGCCCGATGGAATCAAGTCGACATCGCGACTCGGTTTCAGCGAGGTGACAGGGATGAAGGAAGAGTGGCTAGTTGATGACCACGGGGGTTGGCGGGACGAGGATCAGGACGTCGCGCTGGTCGAGCGGGGTGCAGCCGCCAGCAAGGACTTGGATCGTCGCGTGGAAGATCTGCGCCTGGTCGGTCTGCATGACGAAGTCGTTGAACGCGTCGACGGTAAAGCCGACCTGTGTCCCGGGCGTGACGTTGTGGAACGTCGTCGTATCGAAGGTCGGGTTCGGGAGGTTCGGCGGCGGTGGCGGCAGCACGAACGAGGACGGAGTGATCGACTTGAGGAAGTCGGCGGTCGTGTGACCGTTCGGCAGTGGGTTGCCGTTGATGTCGGTCGCGACACCCATCGGCACCCGCGTCACGTCGAACGTCGCGAACCGGGTCAGCATCTGGATGCCCGTGACGACGCTCGCACCCACGCCGGTGCCTTGATAGGTCGCACGGAACACGACGGGGCAAAGGCCCTGCGCGTTCGCCGCCTCGCCGACACCGTTGAGACCGGTGCAGCATTGGTTCGAGGCACAACCGGTCGGGCGCGTGCCGACATCCCACGCCGCGGGCGGAACGAGTGCGCCGGTGTTCGACGCGAGGTCAGAGAGATATTCGTGACCGGTGCACGCATCGGGCACGCCGTTCGGCGTGGCTGCGATACCGACGACCCGCGCGCAGATGCCGCCGAGCGCGGTCTTGGTCTGCGCCCGCGAATGCGCCACGGTAGCGACGCTGCCGGCATACGCCGTGGTGTACGTCGTCGAGTTGATCGTGCACGTCGCGGTCTCGCCGACACCATGAGACATCGCGTCGGTGATCGCGACGATCACCGGCATCGTGCCCGTGCGAAAGCCGACGCCACCGACGCCGGTGTGGTTCGCGGGGACATTCGTCGGCGCCGGGCTCGACAGGCCGGTGCCCGTCGCGGCTTGATAGATCGGCTCGAGACCACCTTCGGCGAGATCGTTGCCACAGCTCATCGTCGTCGAGCCGTTCGACAGCGTTCCGACCGCACTGACGATCGACGCGGTCGTCCCGGTGATCGTCTGTTTCAACACGAACGGTTGGTCGGTCGCGGGGCAGCCGCTGCCGTCGGTCGACGTGTTCCCGTACGGATTGATCGGGAAGTCGGCCATCGAGCCGACTCCGAACTGAGAGTTCGCGACCGCGGTCTGGATGCCCGGCAACACCGTGCCGGTCAGCGTGTTCTTGAGGTTCTGGATCTCGCCCGACATCGATCCGGTCGTGTCCATCAGGAAGAACACGTCGAGTGCCGGAATCGCCGTCGCGAAGTTCAGCGGCTTGTTCTGCGGACCGTTCGTGTCGTTGTACGGGAGGATGAAGAAGAAGTCCTGCGGGCGATGCGCGACGACGGTGACCTGCGCGAGCCCGTCGACATTGTTGAAGCTCGCGGTCAGCTTCGACGTCACGGCGGTCGCCGTCGTGAAGCCCGGAATCCCGAGCGTCGCGCTCGTGAACGCACCGACGGCGGGGTTCATCACGGTCCACGCGACCTGCGCGGTCACGTCCTCCGTCGTGTTGTCCGCGTACCGAGCCGTCACCATGTACGCCTGCGTCGTGGGCGCGTTGAGATCGACTTCGATCAATTGATCGGTGGGCGTCACCGAGAGCGACACGAGTGTGTGCGGCAGCGGTCCGGAATCTTGATCGGACGCGCCATCGCCGCCGGCGTTACCACCGTCGTGCGAGACCTTGGACGGACCGCATGCTGCGAGCGCAGCTGCGAGTACGACGCAGATACGAACCATGTGAGCCCCCGTTAAGCCGCACACTACCGGATTCGTCGTCGGACCGCGATCAGGTCAGTTGTCTCCACCGGTCATGTGGGCCGGTGTGTGCGCGCCTCGATCCCGCCGAACGCGATCGCGCGGAGCTCGATCCGATCGGGCTCGCCCGGGGCGGCGCCGTAGAGCTGGTCGCCGACGATCGGATGCCCGAGGCTCGCGAGATGTACGCGAATCTGATGGGTTCGCCCGGTCTCGAGCTCGAGCTCGACGACGCTATGGTCGCCCCGATCCTCGACGACGCGGTAGCGAGTGACAGCCCGCTGACCGTCATGGACGACCGCCCGCCGGTAGTCGTTCGCGGGATCTCGCCCGAGCGGGCGATCGATCACGCCCTCCCCGACCAGACGGCCCTCGACGGTCGCGCGGTAGCGGCGGTGCAGTGCCCCCGAGGCAAGTTGTCCGCGGATCGCTTCGTGCGCGGCGGCGGTCTTCGCGAACGCGACCAGCCCGCTCGCGCCGCGATCGAGGCGATGCGCGGGACGCGGGCGATAGCGAGCCCACGGCTGATCGGATCGCGCGCCAGCGATCCACAGCATCGCGTTGAGCAACGTGCCGGTGCGGAACTCGCCGAGCGGATGGACGTGCATGCCGTGCGGCTTGTCGATCACGATCAGATCGTCATCTTCGAACGCGATCGCGAGCGCGTGATCTTCGGGCGCGAGTCCAGTCGTATCGGTCGCGAGCACATCACCGGGGCGAACTTCGTCGTCGATCCGGCCGATGCGACCGGCGAGTTGCACACGACCGTTTGCGATCAGGGGTCCGATGTCATCGATCGGAACGACCGCGAGGTGCTGCTTCGTCACATCGACGAGTCGACCGTGCGAGATCGCGGTGAACGAAGCCACGCGACGAGTGTATGGTGAACGCGTGAAGCGCGCGCTGATGTTGTTCGCGATCGCGGCGTGCTCGTCGCACCACGGCTCCACGACGGATGCGACGCCGACGAGCGATGCCGACGGTGATGCCGGTGGCAGCGCGCAGGCGTGCGCGACCCGGATCTCGTACGGCGCCGCGTGGATCGCACCGGCGAATCACGCGAACAACTACGACGACGTCGCCGGCGAGATCACGTGGGATGGCACGTGCACCGACGACGGCGCGAATTCGTACGCGGTGCTGTCGAACGGGTTCAAGCCCTACTTCACGGGCCACAGCGCGTGCACGCTCGCGCTCGACGAGACCGCCGGGTGCGCGAATGCGGCGCTGGCCTGCACGACTCGGATCACGTACGGCACCGGTTGGATCGCTGCAGCGAATCACCCGAACAGCTACGACGATGTTGCCGGCCGCGTGTTCGGCGATGGCGCGTGCCACGCGAACAGCTACGCGACGCTATCGAACGGATTCGCGCCTCATTACTCGGGCGGCACGTGCCCGATCTCGTGGCGCTACGAGCAGTGCGGCGGGCTCTACACGAACCCGGGGATCCCGCACGACTGCCCCGATCCTGGCGTGCTCCACGACGGCGATAGCTACTACCTCGTGTGCACCTCCGGCGGCGCCGCTGCCGCGTTCCCGATCTACACCTCGACCGACCTCGCGACCTGGAAGCCGATGGGCCACATCTTCCCATCGGGGATGCGCCCGACCTGGGCGACCGGCGACTTCTGGGCGCCCGAGATCCACGAGGTCGGCACCCACTACGTCGCATACTTCTCGGCGCGCAACAGCGACGGCAAGCTGTCGATCGGCGCGGCCTCGGCCGCCTCGCCGCTCGGCCCGTTCACCGACCTCGGTCATCCGTTGATCCACGACGCGAACATGGGACTGATCGACGCGAGCGAATTCACCACGAGCTCGAACGTTCCGTACGTGCTGTGGAAGGAAGACGGCAACGCAGTCGGCAAGCCGACCCCGATCCACATCGCGCAGCTCGCTGCCGACGGCATGTCGGTCACCGGTGCGACGTCGACGCTGATCACGAACGATCAGAGCTGGGAAGGCGCGGTCACCGAAGGCCCGTGGATGATCGAGCACGCCGGCATGTTCTATCTGTTCTACAGCGGCAACTCGTACGCGAACGCGACGTACGCGCTCGGCGTCGCGCGCGGAACTTCACCGACTGCAGCGATGACGAAGCCCGCCGGACCGATCCTCGTCACGAACGCGGCGTGGGTCGGCCCCGGCCACGCCTCGATCGTCGACGCGCCGGGCGGCGAGACCGCGGTCGTCTATCACGCGTGGGTCGCCGGCTGCGTCAACACGGCCGGCTGCGGCCGCGAGGTGCTCACCGACCTCGTCCACTGGGACAGCGACGGCTGGCCTTCGGTCCCGCTCGCGCCGAGCTCGACGACTCGCCCGCTGCCCTGATCACTTCGTGTGCGTGTTCGTCGGGTCGCCGACGCGCAGGCGGGTGACGCGATCGCGCTGCGCGGCGTAGATGCTGCGCCGGCCGACGAGCATGTACGCGATCACCGCGACGATCGCGACGTGCGGCAGCACTGCAGCGCCCATCAGCTCGACGGCCATGATCGACAGCGCCAGCGGCGTGTTCGAAGCGGCGCCGAACACGGCGGCGAGGCAGACACCGGCGGCGAGCGGCTGCGGGATCGCGAGCAGCGGCGCGAGCGCACCGCCGAGCGTCGCGCCGATGAAGAACAGCGGAGTGACCTCACCGCCGAGGAAGCCGCTGCCGAGCGTGATCGCGGTGAACAGCAGCTTGAGCGCGAACTCGTACGGTGCGACGTGGCCACCGAACGCGTCGACGATGCCCGGGATGCCGAGGCCGAGATACGCGTCGGTGCGAACCAGCTGCCAGAGGCCGACGACCACGGCGCCGCCGATCGCCATGCGCAACCACAGTTGCGGGACGCGCTTGCCGCCTTCGCGCTTCAACCAGTGGGTGAGCTCGATGAATACGGCGCTCGCGAGTGCGACCGCGAGCGCGACGACGAGCCACTTCGCGGCGAGCAGTGCGGTCAGCGGCGTCGCCGCGACCTGCGGATACGCGGTGTGAACGATCCCGAAGCCGCGCGTGACTTGATCACCGACGAGCGCGGACACGAGCGCCGGAACGAGCGCGTCGTATTCGATCCGGCCGAGCACGACGAACTCGAGGCCGAACACGGTGCCGGCGATCGGCGTGCCGAACACCGAGCCGAAGCCACCGGCGACGCCGGCCGCGAGGATCTGGCGGCGCAGCTTCGCATCGAGCTTCAGGCGATTCGCGAGCCAGTCGGCGACCGACGCGCCCATCTGGACCGCGGTGCCCTCGCGGCCGGCGCTGCCGCCGAACAGGTGCGTGAGCACGGTGCCGGCGAGCACCATCGGGAACATGCGCAGCGGAATCTCGGGACCGGCATCGTGGATCGTGTCGATCACGAGGTTGTTGCCGGCCTGGATCGCGGCGCCGAACCGCGCGTAGAGCCAACCGATCACCGCGCCGGCGGCGGGCAGCGCGAACACGATCGTCTCGTGGTCGAGGCGCCAGGTGGTCGCTTCGGCGAGCAGCCACAGGAACAGCGCGGAGCCCGCTCCGGCCGCGGCGCCGACGAGGCTTCCGAGAACGATCCAGCGAATCAGCGTCTTTGCGTACATGAGCTCCTACGCCCGGGTGAGGGGTAAATCGTAGGAGTCATTGGCGTCTCCAGCGGACGCGGGTATCGGCGGACTCCACCGCCATCGATGTGATCGGAGCATAGCGCATCTTTCATCCGGCTTGGATCGTCTTGGGGGTATGAGCGAACGCAAGCACATGCGCCTCGAGTACCGCCTCCGCCCGGATGTCGACGTCGACACCTATCTCCCGGAGGTCATGAAGTTCGTCGCGAACATGCGCGACCACAACCCGAGCCACGACTACACGACGTATCGCGACGTGAAGGACCCGAAGCACTTCGTTCACGTCGGTCACTTCGACGCCGATGTCGCGGAGCGGATGCAGACCCAGGACTGGTTCAAGGCGTTCACCAGCCATCTCCGGACCGTCACGATCAACCCGCCCGACGTGACGATGTTGGCGCTGGTCACGGCGACGCGATGACCGCGGAGCTCCTCGCGGAGCTGCGTCCCCTGCTCCACCGCTACTGCGCGCGGATGATGGGCTCGGTCGTCGACGGCGAGGATGTCGTCCAGGACACGCTCGAACGTGCCCTCGCGACGCTCGGCACACCGCAAGCTCCGACGACACCACTCGAGCTGCGGCGCTGGTTGTTTCGCGTCGCACACAACCGCGCGATCGACCTGTCGCGCGCCGCCGCCGTGCGCAGCGGGACCGAGCTCGACGACTCGCAGGCGAGCGACGAACCCGGCGCCGACGAGGCACTCGCGGAGGTCGATGCGGTGCGAGCCGCGCTCGGCCGGTTCCTCGAGCTGCCCGCGGTGCCGCGCAGCTGCGTGATCCTGAAGGACGTGCTCGGTCACTCGCTCGACGAGATCGCGGCACACACGGAGCTATCTGTGACCGCGGTCAAGGCCGCGCTTCACCGCGGCCGCGCACGCCTGCGAGAGCTTGGCGCCGATGCGACGCGCGAGCCCGCCGCCGGTGCGGCCTCGCCGGTGCTCGCTCGCTACGCGGCGCTGTTCAACCGGCGCGACTGGGACGGCGTCCGCGCGATGCTCGCGGAAGATGTCGCGCTCGATGTCGCGTTGCGGATCCGGCGGACCGGGCGGCGCGAGGTCGGTGTCTACTTCACGAACTACGCCGCGTCGTTCGCGGATCCCGCGCGGCGCGTCGTCCCGGTCTGGCTCGACGGGCGCGAGGTGCTCGCCGCGTACCTCGGCGACCGCGTCGAATACATCATCGCGGTCACGATCGCGGGCGAGCACGTCGCCGCGATCCACGACTTCTATCACCTGCCGTACATCGCGCGAGATGCGCGGTTCGCCGGCTAGAGAAAGGTCCCTCCGATGCTTCTCGTCACCGGGGCTTCGAGCCCGACTGGTTCGGCGATCGTTCGCCGCTTTGCCGCGCAGGGCCATCGCGTTCGCGGTCTGACTCGCTCGCTCGCACGCGTCGGAGCGCTCGCGGAGTTGCCCGGCGTCGACCTCGTCGAAGGCGACATGACCAAGCCGGCGACGCTCGGCCGCGCGCTCGATGGCGTCAGCCGCGCCCTCGTGATCTCGTCCGTGCAGGAAGACCTCGTCGCGACACAGGCCAGCTTCTTCGCCGCCGCGAAGGCCGCCGGCGTGCCTCACGTGGTGAAGGTCTCCGGCGAAGAGTCGGGCATTGGCTTCGACCCCGAGGCGTTCCGCGGGACGCGCGCCCACATGGCCGCCGAGCGCGAGCTCGAGTCCTCCGGGCTCGCGTGGACGATGTTGCGGCCGAGCCAGTTCATGCAGTTCTACCTGCGGCGCGCTGCCGACATCGGCCGCGGCGTGCTCGCGCTGCCGATGGGCACGTCGCAGCTGTCGCCGATCGACATCGAGGACATCGCGCAGATCGCGGTCGCGGTGATGACCACGTCCGGCCACGAGGGCCAGCGCTATCGCATGACCGGGCCGGAGGCGCTGACGATGACGGAGGTCGCGGCCGCGTTCAGCGAGGCGCTCGAAATCCCGGTTCGCTACGTCGATGTCCCGCCCGACGAGTTTCGCGCGAGGCTCGCCGCCGCGGGCACACCCGAGGGCATGATCGGCACGCTCGACGAGGTGTTCGCGGAGCGCCGGCGCTGCCCGAGCTCGCGCGTCGACCTGACGACGCATGTGAAGTTTCGCGTCGCCCCCACCCGGTTCGTCGAGTTCGCGCGCAGGATGCGCACCGCATTTCGATAAAGCGCGATACTGCGCGCCATGAACCAGGTCGAGATCAAGACTCCCGACGGCGTCGCACCGACGTATGTCTGGGACAACAAGGGTCCGAGCGTGCTGTTCCTGATGGATGGCGTCGGCATGCGCCAGGCGATCCGCGACGTCGCCGCCAAGGTCGCGGCGAAGGGCTATCACGTCGTGATGCCCGACATGTTCTATCGGATGGGCGAGTACACGGCCCCGAACCCGAAGGAGATGTTCTCGAACCCCGACGTCGGCAAGGCGTGGTGGGGCAAGGTCATGGCGACGACGAACGCCGAAGGCCTCGCGCGCGACCTCGGCGCATACCTCGCATTTATCAAAGCGCCGAAGGTCGGCGTCACCGGCTACTGCATGGGCGGTCGCGTCGCGATCGTCGCAGCGGAGAAGTTTCCGGATCGGATCGCGGCGGCGGCGGCGTATCACCCGGGCGGCCTCGTCACCCCGGCGCCCGACAGCCCGCACCTCCATGTCGACACGATCAAGGCGAAGGTGTTCATCGGCGCGTCGAAGGAAGACCCGTCGTTCACCGACGAGCAGCAGCACACGTTCGATGCCGCGCTGACCAAGGCCGGCGTCGATCACCAGCTCGTCCAGTTCGACGCGAAGCACGGCTGGGTGCCGAGCGACACGCCGGTTCACGACGAAGCGCAGGCGCAGAAGCACTACGACACGTTGTTCGCGCTGTTCGCGTCGACGCTGCACTAGTGCGCGGGAGCGCACGGCGTGACAAATGCGCGCCGTAGAAATCCGAGTCGTTCGCGTGTGATATTCCGGCCGTGGTGGCCGCCCTGCGCTGTCTCGATCAACTGCGCGAGGCAACGCGCGCGCAACACGCGGCGCTCGATGCGCAGCTCCGGCTCGACTCGCCGGCGGCCTACGTCCGGTTCGCGATCGCGACGCTCGCTGCGATCGAGACGCTCGAGCCTGCGATCGCTGTTCGCCTCGCTGGCTTCGGCGGCGATCGCGTCGCCGCCCTGCGCGCGGATCTCGCGGAGCTCGGTGCCGCACCGGCTCCCGCGCTCGCACACCCGCCGTTCGCGTCGACGAGTGCCGGTTTCGGCGCCGCGTACGTGATGGAAGGCTCGACGCTCGGCGGCCTGGTGCTCGCCAGCAAGGTCGACGCGCTCGGGTTGACCGCGACGCGCTACCTGCGCCTGCGCGGAACTGCGACCGCCGCCCGCTGGAAGCAATTCCTCGCCGAGCTCGATGCGCGCGTCACCGATCGCGCCGCGTGTTGCGCTGCAGCCGTCGCGACATTCGCGCACTACGAAGCCGCTTATCGCCAGTACGGTTCACTGTGACGGTCACGCTCGATACCTGCGCCCAGGAGCCGATTCATATCCCCGGCTCGATCCAACCGCACGGCGTGCTGTTCGCGTGTCGCGGCGCGGAGCTCGTGGTCGCGCAAGTCAGCGCGAACGTCGAGACGGTGCTCGGGCTCGCCGTCGCTGCGGTACTCGGCAAGCCGCTCGCGAGCGCGCTCGGATCCGACGCTGCAACGACGATCGCGGCGGCCTTCGCAGCGCCCGATCGCCTGCGCGAGCTCAATCCGATGCGGATCGCGACCGCGAGCGCGGTGTTCGATGCGGTGTTGCACGTCGCCGCAGGAGGTCAGCTCGTCGTCGAGCTCGAGCTCGGCAGCCCCGGGCCGATCACGCTCGGCTTCGATCCGCGCTTGCGCGCGAGCGCGATCCGGATGCAGCGCGCTCACGACCTGCCGACGTTGACCCAGATCGCCGCCGACGAGGTCCGCACGATCACCGGCTTCGATCGCGTGATGATCTATCGCTTCGATCGCGACTGGAATGGCGAGGTCGTCGCCGAGGCGAAGCGCGAGGATCTCGAACCGTTCTTCGGCCTCCACTACCCTGCCTCGGATATCCCGGAGCAAGCGCGCCGGCTGTATACGCTGAACTGGCTGCGCTTCATCGCCGATGTCGCCTACAAGCCAGTGCCGGTGCTGCCGGTGCTCGATCCGGAGACCCAGGCGCCCCTCGACATGAGCTTCGGCGTGCTGCGCAGCGTGTCGCCGATCCACATCGAGTACCTGACGAACATGGGCGTCAGCGCTTCGATGTCGGTGTCGCTCGTGAGCGAGGGCAAGTTGATCGGCCTGATCGCGTGCCATCACTACAGCGGCCCGCACCTGATCTCGTTCCTCGGCCGCGACACCGCCGAGTACATCGGCCGGGCGCTGTCGTGGAACATCCACGTGCTCGAAGTCGCGCAGACCGCCGAGCGCGCGCAGCGAGCCGCTCGCCGCGAGACCGCGCTCGTCCGCGCGATCACGCTCGCGCACGACTTCCTCGACGGGCTCGCCTCGCCGGAATTGATCGACCTGACCGAAGCGACTGGCGCGGTCGTCGTGCTCGCCGAAGGCACGCGCCGGGTCGGCGACTGCCCGCCGAGCGAGGCGGTCGATCAGGTCGTCACGTGGCTGCGCGCGAACGATCGCGACGTGTTCGCGACCGATCACGCCTCGCAAGCACTCCCCATCGATCTCGGCGGCCAGGGCGCCGGCGTGCTCGCGGTCGCGATCTCCCGCGCGCTCGGCGAGTACATCCTGTGGTTCCGACCGTCGACGGAGCGCACCGTCGACTGGGCCGGCGATCCGAGCAAGGTCGTCGTCTCGACGCCGGCAGGAGCACCGCCTCGACTGTCACCGCGCGGCTCGTTCGCACTGTGGCGCGAGACGATGCGCGGCTACGCGGAGCCGTGGGACGACATCGTCGTCGAGGCCGCGTCGAATCTGCGCAAGACGCTGCTCGCCGGCGTCCGCGTGCGGGTCTCCGAGCTCCACGCGTACAACCAGCGCCTGCTCGACGCCGATCGCGCGAAGGATGACTTCATCGCGACGGTCAGCCACGAGCTGCGCACGCCGCTCAACGCGATCAGCGGCTGGGCTCATTTGCTCGGCGACGGTCAGGCTCCGACGCCGGAGCGGCTGCGCCACGGTCTCGACGTGATCCAGCGCAACGCGCTCGCGCAGACGCAGATCGTCGACGATCTGCTCGACGTCTCGCGCATGGTCAGCGGCAAGCTCTCGCTCGATCTCGCGACCGTGAACCTCCACGATCTCGTCGTCGACGTGCTGTCGAGCGTCGACGTCGGCCTGACCGCGAAGGGCCTGCGCCTCCGCCGCGTCCTCGATCCCGCAGCCGCCGTCGTACTCGGCGATGCGACTCGGCTGCGCCAGGTGATCGCGAACCTCCTCAACAACGCGATGAAGTTCACGCCGAAGGGCGGCTCGATTACGGTGATCCTCCGCCGGATCGATTCGGAGCTCGAGCTCGGCGTTCAGGACTCCGGCCAGGGCATCACGCCGGAGTTTCTGCCACTCGTGTTCGACGTGTTCCGCCAGGCCGATAGCGGCCTCAACCGGCGGTCGCAGGGTCTCGGCCTCGGCCTCGCGATCGCGCGCAAGCTCGTCGAGCTGCACGGCGGTCGGATCACCGCGGAGAGCGAGGGCGCCGGTAAGGGCGCGCTGTTCCGGATCCGGATCCCGCTCGCGTCGGTCCACCTCGCATCGAGCACGCCGCCCGAAGGCGAGACCGCGATCCAGGGGGCGCTCGCCGGGGTCAGCGTGCTCGTCGTCGAGGACGAGACCGACTCGCGCGAGCTGCTGTGTACGATCCTCGAAGCCGCCGGCGCGCTGTGCACGCAGTGCTCTTCGGCAGCCGATGCGTTCGCGCAGATCGCCGAGCACTCGTTCAGCGTCGTGATCTCCGATATCGGCATGCCGGGCCAGGATGGCCTCCAGTTCATGCGGACGCTACGGGCGCAGGGCGGTCGGATCCCGGCGATCGCGTTGACCGCATACACGCGCAGCGCCGATCGCAGCGCCGCACTCAACGCGGGTTACGACGCGCACCTCGGCAAACCCGTCGATGCGAGCGAGCTCGTCGCGGTGGTCGCCAGCGTGGTCGCACGCGCGAAGCGCTAAGGAGTGAGGCCTCTAGCGCGGACCATCCATCAGGCCGCGCCGTACGCGCGCTCGAGCACGTGCAGGAATACCCGCGGGTGCAGATCGAGCTTACCGGCGGCGAGCCCCGGCGCCGCGAGCACCTTGTCGCGCCAGTCCGCCGGAACGCCGTCGACGCCGTAGAACGCGCCGAGCAGCGCGCCGACGATCGCGGCGTTCGTGTCGGCGTCGCCCCCGCGATTTGCCGCGTCGACGATCGCGGACCGGTAATCGGGCGCGTGCACGAGCTCCCAGAACGCGAGCCGGAACGCGACGCGCACGAAGCCCGCGCTCTTGTGGAGATGCAGCTCGTTGCCGTACAGCTGCGGATCGTCGTCGCGCGCGGCGTCGAGATCGCTCGCGAGGGCTACTCGCGCCGCTTCGATCTCGGGCGCCACGTCGGCGTAGTGCAGGCGCAGCTGCGCGGACGCCTCCGCGAGCTCGGCGCGCGCCGCCCGCAGCATGCTCGAAGGGCTCGGCTTCTCGGTGAGCGCGTGCGCGATCGCCGCGTTGAACGCCGCGCACGCGAGCACACAGCGCGGATCGAAGTGCGTGATCGTCGAGTCGATGAACGTGGCGCGCCGGCGGGTCTCGACATCCATTCCCGCGAGCAACACGCCGAGCGCGGCCGTGCGCATCAGCGAGCCGTTTCCCGCCGGAAACCGGTTCCGGGCCTCCCAGACCGCGCGCCCTGCCTTGTCGGCCGCCGTTCCGCTCGCGATCTGATCGAGAACCTGCGTGATCTGCGACCCGACGTCGAAGGCGACCTCGCGCCACGCGAGGTATCCCTTTGCGACCTCGGCGGCCATGATGTGATCGCTCGCCAGCAGCTCGTTCGCGAGGACGACCGCCATCTGCGTGTCGTCGGTCACCTGCCCGGCAACGAGCGAGAACGGTCCCCCGCCGGTCACGCCGGTCACCGGACCCGTCGCGAGCTCCGGGAAGGCCGGCGCCGAGAGCGCCTTGAACTCGTTCGTCGTCCCGAGCGCGTCGCCGACGGCAAGACCGAGCAGCGCGCCCGCCGCGCGATGCCTCGCCGCCTTCTCCGCGAGCGCCGCCGACCAGCCTCGGATCCGGACCGCGCTCGGCGCGGGCATCCGTCGCTCGCGCAGCGCGAACGTACGCGCGAATGCGGCCAGGCTGGGCTCCGCGATGATCTCTCCGCACGTCGGCGTGCCGTCGCCGATGCCGCGACCGAACGTGACGAGCACCGCCCCGTCGCGGCCCTGCACGATCACGCCGGCCCATCCCGTTCGGCGCATCCCCAGTCCCGTCGAGAACGCGAGGGCCGGCCGGTCATCGTAGGCGATCGTGATGGTTGCCGGCTCGTAGAGCGCAAGCGGCTGCTGCCACGGCTGCGCGAAGTGGCGGCGCACCGCGCGCTCGACCGCCGCGAGATCCGCGTCCGCGCTTTCGAGCGCCCACACGATCGCGAGCAACGGCGCCCCCGGCGGTCCGCTCGCGATCAGGTACTGATGGGCGTCTGGAAACGGCGTGACTGTGAGCGCCGTCCCGCTCGTATCGACCTTGAAGTAGCAGGGCGGCAGGCCATGCGCCTTCGCGTCGTCGGCGGTGATCTCGGTGAGGGTCATGCTTCCCTCACAGCAGCGCGAACGTCCGCGCGAACGCTGACAGGCTCGGCTCGGCCACGACCTCCGAGCACGACATGCTCGCGCTCCCCGACGATCATCGCATCCTCCTCGCGTATCCCAACCGTACCGTTCATCCCGACGCGAGGGACTCGGCCGCCACCAAAAACCGCGCGAGGACATCGACGAGCAATGCCCGCTTGTCGGCCTGTTGCAGCCCTCGGGTCTCGAGCGGCACGAGTCCCGCCGCCGCCGCGATCGCAGGCTGCCCGTACACGCCCCAGGTGACCACGAGCCCGCTCCGCCAGTTCGACCACGCCCTCGGCTCGATGAGCCCGAGAAGACCCGCCGCTTCGCGCGCGGCTTCTGACTCCTCCGGCCTGGGTACCGCGCCCTCGGCCACCAGGACGGTTCGCGCCCGCGCCGCAGCATCGAGAGACGCGACGTAGGGACCTTCGAGGGCCGAGAACAGGAGAACGATAGCGGCGGACTCGGGATGCTCGACGCCGCGCAAAGTCAGACCTCGCTCCTTCAGCTCGGAGAGGAGCGTGTCACGACCGAACGCGCCCGCGAAGGTGGCGTGGGTGGGCGGGATGCAGACCTGGATCACGGGTTCCGACATGAATGATGATGTCGAAGTTCGTGTCGATGTTGTCACCTTCGTCGCCCTTGCGGTGCTGCGTGCCGCGTTCTTCGCCGCCGAAGAGGGGAGCGCGATCACGCAGCGGCACCTCCACCCCGTCGGCAAACCCGTCGATGCGAGCGAGCTCGTCGCGGTCGTCGCACGCGCGAAGCGCTACGGCGTGACGACGATGCCGCCGACGTAATCGCCGCGCCACTTCGCTTCGAGTGCGGTCGCGAACTCGGCGAGGGGAAACGCGCGCGATACGAGCGGCACGAGCTGCCCCGCGCTCGCCCACGCGAGCACCTGCGCGAGCCGCGCGTGGCGGATCGTCGGATCGACGACCGTCGAGATCGCGGTCGGGCAGCCGAGGACGTCGAGGCCCTTCATCATGATGAGGTTCGTCGGCAGCTGGTTGATCTGGCCTGGCGTCGCCGCCCAGCCGACGATCAAGAACCGCGCACCGAACTTCACGCAGCGCAGGCTGTCGACGGAGACCTGACCGCCGACGCCGTCGTACACGACGTCGACGCCCTTGCCGCCGGTGAGTGCCTTGACGTCGTCGCGCAGGTTCGTCGTGCCGATCGTGTGGTCCGCGCCCTGCGCCTTCACGATCGCGAGCTTGTCGGGGTTGCGGCCGGTCGCGATCACGGTCGCGCCGACGAGCTTCGCGACGTGCACCGCCGCGAGGCCGACCGAGCCCGACGCGCCGTGGATCAACACGGTCTCGCCGGCGGCGAGCCGGCCGCGCGCGATCAAGCAGTGATACGCGGTCTCGTAGTTGCCGAGCAGGTTGCACGCCTGATCGAATGTCAGCGCGCCGGGAATCGGATGGAGCGCACCAGCCGGCGCGACCGCGTACGACGCGAAGCCGCCGTAGCCGCGGTAGGCACCGCTCGAGCGCGGTCCAGCGAGAAACGGATCGACGAGCACGCGCGCGCCGACCGTGAAGCTCGCTTCGCGCCCCGCCCATCGAACCGTACCGGCGTACTCGAGGCCCGGCGTGTACGGTGGCTGCGGCAGGTGCTGGTACTGACCGGCGGCCATGATCAGGTCGACCCAGCCGACCGACCCGCTCGCGACGTCGACGATGACGTCCGCCGGGCCGAGCGTCGCCGGATCGGGCGGCTCCTGCGCGACCAGCCGCGCGTGCTCGCGGATCGCCTCCATCGGCGTCTTGCCCAGTGCATCGATCACGACCCGTTGACCCACGGACGACTGCATACCGCAGTAGGATTCCGCCACGCCATGCCGGAACGCACGCTCGTCGCGTCCGCCACGAACTTGCTCGCGCGCGGCTTCCTGGTCGTGCCGACCGATCGCAAGGCGCCGGATGGGCTGGTGGTCAACGCGCTGTTCGCCGTGGCGCGCGGAATTCTCCGCGGGCTCGCGTTCAAGTTGCCGGCCCGCGCGGTCGCGGTGCTCGGCCCGGCCGATCCGAAGTGGCCGGCGATCCTCGCCGATCAGCTGCCGCTGCTCGCGGAGCTGTGCCGCACCCTCGGCCTCGCGGTGGTCGAGACGGACGACGAAGTCCGTGGCGTCGCCGCGTACACCCGCGACGCGCTCGCCGCCGGCGACGATGTCGTGATCGTCGGCATGGACAAGCGCTTCGCCCAGCTCGTGAGCGATCGCGTGTGGTGGTACGACGCGAACAAGGACGCGCGCTACACGCCGGAGATGGTCGTGAAGCGGTTCGGCGTGCCGCCGGCGCGTGCGGGCGAATGGCTCGCGCTCGTCGGCGATGATGACAAGATGCCCGGCGTCGCTGGCATCGGCGCGAAGGGCGCGACGCAACTGCTCGAGCAGTACACGACGACCGAAGCCGCGCTCGCGGACGTCGCCGCGATCAAAGGCCGCACCGGTAATGCGTTGCGCGCGGCAGGCAACGAGGTCGTTCGCGCCGAGCTCGCGCGTGGCTTACTCGCGAGCGATCGCGCGGTGCCACTGGCCGAGATTCCGTACGCGCCGAAGCCGGCAGCCGACATGAACGCGCTGTTCGAGCGCCTCGGCTTCGTCGAGTTGCTCGTCGCCGACGGCGGCGTCGTCAGCGTGACCGTGTGCGAGACCGCCGCGCAGCTCCACGCGGAGCTCGCGAAGCTCGGCAAGGAAGTCGCGGTGCATGCGTTGTTCGACACGATCGACGAGATCGAGCACCTCGTCGGAATCGCGTTCGCCCACGCCGACGCGATCCTCTACGCGCCGTTCGCCGGCAGCGGCAAGCTGCTCGCGCTCGCGGATCTCGCCGCGTGGCTCGCGGATCCCGCGATCGCGAAGCGCATCCACTTCCGCGAGGGCCTGTGCGTCGCCCTCTCTCGCGCCGGCCTCGCGATCGCGAACGATCATGACTCGGCGGCTGCCTCGCACCTGTCGCAACCGAGCAACTGGGCGCCGCACGATCTCGCGGTCGTCGCGAAGCTCGCGCTCGGTCGCGCCCTGCCCGATCCCACGACCGTGCTCGGGACCGGCGCCCAGCAGAAGCCGTGGTCCGCGATCTCGACGGATCGCGCCGCCGACTTCGCCGGCGTCTACGCGAGTGCGTGCGGCGCGGTGTGGGACAAGCTCGCGCCGTCGCTCGATCCCGCGCTCCTCGCCGAGTACCACGACCTCTCCGACACCTGCGTGCGGATGGAGCTCCACGGCCTCGCGGTCGATCGCGACGAGCTCGCCGGCGCCGAGACCGACTTCGCCGGGATCGAAGCCGAGCTCGAGAAAGAGATCTTCGCGCTCGCGGGACACGAGCTGAACATCAACTCGTCGAAGCAGCTCGGCACCGTGCTGTTCGAGGAGCTGAAGCTGCCGATCGTCAGCCATACGAAGACCGGCTGGAGCACGTCGATCGAAGCGCTCGAGCGGATCGAGCACGCGCATCCGATCGTCGCGCTCGTGTTGCGCTGGCGCGTGCTGCGCCGCTTGCGCGACAGCTGGATCATCGCGCTGCGCGCGTGCATCGCGCCCGACGGCCGCGTCCACTCGCGCTCGCATCCCGCGCGCTCGTTCAGCGGCCGGCTCGTCAACACGAACCCGGATCTGTCGCGCGTCCCCGGTCGTACGCCGGAGATGGCGCGGATCCGTCGCGCGTTCGTCGCGCGACCCGGACACGTGCTGCTCTCCGTCGACTACAACCAGCTCGGCCTCCACGTCCTCGCGCACCTGACGAAGGATCCCGCGCTCGTCGAACCGCTGCGCGCGCGCGCCGACATGCACGTGCTCACCGCGTCGGCGGTGCTCGACAAGCCGGTCGATCAGCTGAGCTACGACGATCGCCAGCTCGGCAAGGTCGTCAACTTCGCGACGTTCGCGGGCCAGGGCGCATCTGCACTCGCACTCCAGCTCAACGTCGGCGCTGCCGAAGCGAAGCAATACCTCGCCCGCTTCGATCAGCGTTATCCGAAGGTGCGCGCGTTCCAGGAAGAACAGGCGGCGTTCGCGCACGAGCGCGGCTACATCATCACCATCGCCGGCCGGCACTGGCCGATCGGTGGGCTGCACTCGCTCGACTCCGAATTGAAGAGCTACGCCGAGCGACTCGCACGGCGCGCGACGCACGAGGGCTCGGTCGCCGATGTCGCGCGCCGCGGCCTGTTACAAGCGGATCGCGCCTTACGCGCTGCCGGGCTCCACTGTCAGCCTTTGGCGCAGATCGTCGACGAGGTCCTGTTCGAAGTGCCCGAAGGCGAGCTCGCCGAAGCGGGCAAGATCGCCGGCGACGCGATGCGCCGCGCGTTCGCGCTCGAGGTGCCCCTGGTCGTCGGACTCGAGGCTGGTGCGAATTGGGCCGACCTGAAGCCGCTGACCTGATCCCGCCGCCGCTGGCTCGGCTCTTGAACAATGGCTCGCCGTGGTCACACGAGCTTTCCCCAGTGCAGAACGAGCCGTAGAACCGTGTCAGCCGCGCTCGGTGTGCGATTGCGGGTGCGCTGCTTTAAAAGACCGACTCGAAGCGCGAGATAAGTTCATCGGCGTCCTCGGTCACGAGCTCAGAAATTCGATTGCGCCGCTCGCGCTCCTCGCCGATCACTTCGAGCAGCTGTCGCTGACATCCCATCCGCAGCTGACCGCGAAGGTCGGCATGCTGACCCGCAACCTCAAGAAGCTGACGAACACGATCGATCGCCTCGCCGAGGTGTCGTCGCTGCGCGCGGGAAAGCTCGCCCTCGACTTCGAACATGTCGACCTCCGCGACGTGCTCGATGAAGTCGCGAAGGAGCTCGCACCGGTCGCCGCGGCAGCGCACGCGGACCTCCGCGTCTACTACGCGACGCCAGTGCAGGGCTGGTGGGACCGCGATCGGATCACCCAGGTCGTGCGCAATCTGGTCGCGAACGCGATCCGCTACGGAGAAGGCGCTCCGATCGAAATCTCGGCGCAGCTCTCGGGCCGCGAGGCCGAGATCGTCGTCCACGATCGCGGACCGGGCGTGCATCCGGACCTGCGCGAGCACCTGTTCGATCGCTTCGATCACAAGACGCCGAGTCGCGGCAGCTCGTTCGGCGTCGGCCTGTACGTCGTCAAAGCCTTGGTCGAGGCGATGGGCGGGAGCGTGCGTCTGGACGACACGGCGAGCGGCGCGCGTTTCTGCGTCACGCTCCCCCGCGGCTGAATCGACGCGGATATAGTGCCGGCCATGTTCAAGGCCATCCTGCTCGCCATCGTTGTCACCTCCGCGTCCGCGTGCGGTGGCAAGAAGCCGCCCCCGCCGCCGCCGCCCGCGCCCGTCGCGGAAAAGCCGGCCCCGCCGCCGCCCGCTCCGCCGCCGCCGCCGCCCGCGCCGAAGCACGCGACCGCGACGATGGTCGGCACGGCGAAGTACAAGTCGGTGAAGGGCACGGTCGAGTTCAAGGAAGTCGACGGTGGCATCGAGGTCACCGCGAACATCGAGGGCCTGAAGAAGGGCGATCACGGCTTCCACATCCACGAGAAGGGCGATTGCTCGGCGCCGGATGCGATGAGCGCCGGCGGTCACTTCAACCCGACGAACATGAAGCACGGCGCGCCGGATGCCGAAGAGCATCACCAGGGCGACCTCGGCAACATCACCGCCGACAAGAGCGGTAAGGGCACGGTCACCATCACGCTCAAGGGCGCGACGCTCGGCGAAGGCGACACCTCGATCGCCGGCAAGGGCTTCATCATCCACGCGAAGGCGGATGACATGAAGACGCAGCCGACCGGTAACGCGGGCGACCGCGTCGCGTGCGGCACGATCACCGTCGACGACGCCGCGGGCGCCGCGGCCGACGCGAAGTAGTTACTGCACCGCGATGTCGGCGATCACGTAGCCACTGGCTCCCGTGACCGCCGGCGTGCCGAGCTGGACGCCGGCGAACGCCGGCATCGGCAGCTTGCCGAGCGCTTCGTCGGCCTGGTCGCCGACGAGGTTCCACACCGACGACACGATGCCGGTGACTTCGTCGTCGGTGAGCGGCCGAGCGACCGCGTCGCTCTGCGCGAGGATCTGCGCGTGGAGATCCGGCGTGCCGACGGTCAACAGCAGCTTGCCGGTCTGGCTCGGTCCCGCTTGCAGCGTCGTCTTGACCGACAGCGCGAGCGACTGGATCGGATTGCCGGCGTCGTCCTTCGTCGTGATCATCAGGTCGCCGACCGCGAGCTCGAGGCCAGCGTCATCCGCGGTCACGGTCGGGGGAAGCGAGAGGTGGAGATCCATCGTCGTCGCGCTCGCGTCGAAGATCGCGGCGAGCGGGCCGAGCGTGCTGAGCGGCAGCGACTTGTCGAGCGCGCCCGCGGCCCACAGGCCCGCGAACAGCTGGTTGACCGAGTCGGCGGCGAGCGCGACGCCGAGGCCGTGCGAATTCGCGATCAGGTCGTCGTTCATCGGCGAGGCCTGCGCGAGCGCCATCGCGCCATCGCCATCGCTGACCGTCACCGTCGTATCGACGACAACCGCCAGGCCCGACGTCGACACGGTCGCCTTGGTCGGCGTCACCGTGAACACCGCGGCCTTGCCGAGGATCGTCGCGTTGACCGGCTTCGCGACGAGCCCGGCGAGCGCGTTGTTCGCGAGGCCCGGCACCTTGTCGTGGATCATCGATGCGAGCGCGCCCTCGACCTTGCCGCGGACGATGCCGTTGAACAGATCCTCGACCGGCCCCGGCACGCCGCCGACATCGAGCCCGAAGTTATCGAGCGCGACGGTGACGCTGCCGATCGATGTCGCGATCGCCTTGTTCGCGACCGCGACGCCGAGCGCGCCGTGGAGGTGTGCGGCGCTCGACGTCACGGTGATCGTCGTCGAGCCGCCGATGCACGCCGCCTTGTAGTCGGCGTGCAACTTGACCACGACGTTCGAGATCGTGACGTCAGTGCCGAGCGAGCCTGCCGCCGGTGCGAGCGCGACCGCGATGTTCGACAGCGAGATGCTCGTGATATCGATCTTCGCGCCGAGGCAACCGGTGTTGTTGTAGACCGGGTTCATCGCCTGCGCCGCGGCGGTGTAATCGATCGCCTTCGCATCGGTCGCGATCGCGTTGCCGATCGACTTCAGCGCTGCGGTGCTCGCGTGCGCACCGAGCGGCGCCTTCACACTGCCGTCGGTCGGCGCGGTCGGGCCTGCGAGGACGGCGCGGACGTCCTTGATATCGATCGCGCCGCTCACGGCATGGCTCTCGATGATGTCGATGCCAGGGGCGACGTCGACCGAGGTCGAGAACGTGCCGTCGGCTGCCGGCGTGACCTGGACGCCGTTGACGAACACCTGCTTCGCGTTCGTCACCGTACCGGCCACCGTCACCGGGCCAGCGTTCGCGATCGTCCCGCGCGCCGGGCTCGTGATCACGAGCGTCGGCTCGGGCTCCGGGCCCGCGCTCGAGCAAGCTGCGACTAACGAAACGACGATCGCGCCGATGGCCCTCATACGCGCCGGAAAATGCAACGCGGGTGCCGGTGGGGCGAATCGCGCAGTCGCTCGAAACACCTCGGTAATGCGCCGCGTTGCGGTGGGCAGATTCGTTCGCCACCGAAGGCGCAGTCGTCAGGGGACGAAGTCGCCGCTGCGCACGCCCGTGTGCATTCACGACGGATCGTGGCGCCGCGCGAACCGCGCCCGTCGCTCGGCAGAGATCTGCGGCGGCGACAGCCTGCGGCGTTGCTCGGTCCCGGTCTGCACGGCGCCGGCGCGGATCTGCCAGGTCGTGACGCTCACCCCGTCGGCGACGTGCTGGAGCTCGCAGTCGCCCGAGGCGGCACGCGCCGCGACGATATCGATCCACCTGCGGCGCTCCGCGATCGTCCGCTCGTCGCTCCAGGTCTCTTCGAACACGACGAGCTCGTGATCGTTCGTCTCGGTCACTGAGTCGAGCCAGCGCTGGAGCTCGAGCTGCTCGAATTCGTCTTCGACCGGTTGCGCTTCCAGCCAATCGCCGAGCACCTCGGCGGCGGGGCGCCGCGTGATGAAGCGACCGAACAACGTGTGCGTACCAACGCTCATGCGCGCGGCCGCTCTGCAACGCCGATACCGTCTTGCACGGGTGATCGTTCGCGCGGTTGCACCGCGAAGCTGCGCACGCCTGGTTGCAGCGCACGCGCGCGGTTGCGGGGAACCGTCGACGGCTACTGGAGCTTCCGCGCCAGCTCGACCGCCGCGCGGTTCTTCGGCTCGACCGCGAGCACCGCCTGGACGCGGCGGCGCGCTTCCGCGAGATCGCCGAGCTCCGCGTACGAAGCGGCGAGCTCGATCGCGGCATCCGTGAAGTACGGCGCGAGCGCGAGCACCTGAGTCAGCTCGGCCTTGCCGGTCGCGTAGTCGTGGCGGCGCATCGCCGCGCGGCCGAGCTCGAGGTGCGGCAACATGAGACGCGTCGTCGAAGGATCGCTCGCGAGCTGCTTCAGTGCGAGCTCGCCCCGAGCATCGCGCATGTCGAGTAGCGCGAGCGCACACGCGAGCCGCACGCGGAGCGACGGATCGGAGAGCAGATTCGCGACCGGATTCACGGCCGTGCGCGCGTGCGCGTCGCCGAGTGCCTCGCAGCCCTTCGCGCGAAGCACGAGCGATGGATCCGACAACAGCGGCAACACCGCGTCGGTCGCACCCTCGTGAGTCCGCCGCGCGAGCGTGATCGCCGCAGCACCACGCAGCGTCGGCGCTTCGTCGCGATCCGCGATCACCAAGCGCAGCGCCGCCGGACTACCACCGGCAGTCGCTTCGTCGAACGCATCGGCGAGGCGCTCGCGGCGCGCTTGCCGCTTCGTCGCATCGGGCCACCACTTGGTGATCGCCTGCGCGAGCTGGTCGAGCGACTTGTCGGCGTGGCACGTGCCGCACGTGTTCGGATGGCGCGCCGACGCAGCCGGGATATCGATCGCGTGATCCGCGAACTTGTCGAGCACGCCGCTGACGACCGGCGGCATGTGACAAGCGACGCACGTCGCCTTCGCCGACTTGTGATGCGAGTGATCCGCCGACAGGTCCTTGTGGCAGCTCTTGCAGATCTTGTCGGGGTCGTCGCGGAGCTCGGCCTTGCGCTTCGCCTCGTGCGGCGCGGTGTGACACGTCAGGCACGTCGCGTTGCCCTTGCGGTAACACGCCGACTGGAGCATCGCCTGATACTCGAAGCTCGACGTCGCGGGGCGCGCATCCGGGAAGAAGTCGCTCGACGTCCCGCCGCCCGGCAGCGTGACCACGATCGGATCGTAGGCCTCGTCGTAGTTCGCACCGATCTCGAAGCGATGCTCGGTATCGAGCAGCGGCCACAGCGGCTGGCGCGGGCCGTGGCAACGCGCGCACGCCATCACGCCGACCGCACCGGCCTTCACCGGCTGCGTGATGTGGCCCTTGCCGTTGCCCGAAGGATCCGCGTGCAGGCCACCCGCGCCGTGGCACGACTCGCACGCGACCGTGAAGTCGGTCGCCGTCGTCGTCCATTTGCCGGTGGCGTCGTCGTGCGAGACCGCGAGGTTCGTCGTGTGACAGTCGAGGCACTCGTGGTTCGCCATCCGCCGCGCGTTCGTCCACCAGAACGGGTGGTCGGGCGTCAGCGTGCCTTGCTTCGTCTCGGTGTAGTCGACCCAACTCTTCGCGGTCACGTGGTAGTAGACCGGCAGCACCTGCCAGCGCCCGTCGGGAAACACGGTGACCGCGTCCTGCATCCGCTTGCCGCCGATCACCCAGTTGACGGGAAACTCGGCGACCTGACCATCGGGGCCCTGGGTCCTCATCTCGCGGGTCGCGCCATGGCGCAGCATCGTCGCCTCGCTCGACGTGCCTTTGAAGTGCGCGTTGTCGTAGTTGCCGACGATGAACTTGTCGTTTACTTCCGCACCGGCGGTGCTGCGCGCCGAGCCTTCGCTCGGCTTGCTCGCCGGCGATAGCGCGCGCGCGTGCCAGCTCTTCTGCCAGTTCTTGAGCTCGTCGTCGTGGCAGTCACCGCACGCGCTGCTGCCGACGAACTTCTGGTGCGGCACCACACCGGCGTCGGCCGCAAAGGTCGGCATCGCGATCGAAGGCGCGTCCGCCGGGACCGCGACAGCGATCGGTGCAGGCACCGGCGACGAACGGGCAAGCTTCCAGATCGCGACACCGCTGATCGCGATCACGACGAGCGCGACGCCCGCGATCGCGAGATGGGTGCGCGAGCGCTTCGGGGCGTCTGCTTCGGCCGCGGCCTCTTTCGCGGCGGCGGCGTCGAGCTGCATCGCTTCACTCGCGGTGGGCTCGTGCTTCGCCTCGTCCGCGATTCCTGACGACCGGCGCTGCGTTGCGGGCCTCTGCGTCGTGGTCTTCTTGCGGCGCTTCCCCATCAGAACGCGTATCCGATCGTGCCGTCGATCTGGGGCCACACCTCGGCGAACGCCGGGCGGCTACTGCCGCCGGGGATCCGCGCCTGGTCGTACTGCGCGCCCAGCCCGAGCGCGATATCGACGTGCTCGGCGACGAGCCACGCGTATCCGGCCGACGCGCCGATCGCCCACACCGCACCGCTTCCGCGATCCGCGCTGCCCACGCCTGCCTGTACGAACGGCGAGAGCCACCAGCCTTCGGGCGCCAGATCTTTGTAGAACACCGGGCGCGCGCGCAGCACCGCACCCTGGACCTCGAAGAAGCGATCCTCTTGCGTCCACGGCGTGTAGGACTCCGCGCAGAGCTGGACCGCGACACCGGGTGCGACGGTACGCTGATACCCAACACCGACCACGTGGAGCCCTAGATCCGCGACCAGAACGTTCTCCGGCTCCGCCCGAGCTTGCCCGCAAGTCAGGAGGAGTACCGCGACTGCGTACTTCACGGCACCCAGCATAACGCGGCTCTACGCCGCTTCGCGTTGGTCGATTCATCTCATCGGAGATGGATGCCGCGATTTCTCGAGCGCCGGTCCTTGCGTGGAGCCGGCGACGTCTGATCTCGGTGGCCGTGATCGGGATGAGCTGCGGCCTCACCGCCGTGATGAGCCTGTTGTTCCACCACACCGTGCGCGGCGACATGCTGGCGACCGGGTTCGTGTGCGCGGTGGTGATCGATCACGTCATCCGCAAGATCACCCGCAAGTTCCGCCGCCGGGTCGAGCAGCTCCAGCTCGACCTCGAAAGGCGCGTCCAGGAGCGCACGGCCGAGCTCACGGCCATCCGTACCGAGCTTCACGTTCGCGACCGTCTCGCGACGGCCGGCACGCTCGCAGCCGGCGTATGTCACGAGATCCGTTCGCCGCTCTCGGTGCTGCTCATGAATGTCGAGGAGCTCGGCGATATCGCCGACGTTCCGGAAGACCAAGCGCACATGATCGCCGACATGCGCGATGCCGCCGATCGAATCGCGGTGATCGTGCGAGACCTGTCGTCACTCGCACGTCCGGGCAGCGAAGAGCTGACGCCGGTCGATCTCGGGCCCGTGATCGATAGCGCCGGTCGGCTCGCGTCGTACAAGTTCGCGAGCAATGTCGTGGTCGCGAAGTCGCTCGGCGATATCCCGCCGGTGATCGGTAACGCAGGCCGGCTCGGCCAGGTCGTCCTGAACATCTTGACGAACGCGGCGCGCGCGACCCGCGCCGACGTCGCGAACACGATCTCGATCACGACGCGGACGACCGCCGATGCGGTCGCGCTCGTGATCGCCGACAGCGGTACCGGAATGTCGCGAGAGACCCAGAAGCGCTTGTTCGAGCCGTTCTTCACGACCGGCGAGGATCGCGGCGGCACCGGGCTCGGCCTCACGATCTGCCGCTCGATCGTCGAGCGGATGGGCGGCACGATCGCGATCACGAGCGAGCTCGACGTCGGCACCACCGTCGAAGTCACGCTGCGTCGCGCGTAACGTCTACTCGGAGCGACGGCTCGTCGACTGTCCGGAGATCCGGCTGGGGCGTTGCCCCCTAGCCCGCGTCTACGCCGGGTATCGCACTATGGTTTCATCGAGTTGCGCTGCGGTTCGCCGAGCTCGCGCTGGCATCGCTCGTGAACTAGGTCGGGTCATGTCGAACAACAGCCTCTCGGACCTCGATCTCTCCACCGTCGTCGGCGGCGCCGCCGGCTCTGCCGCAGACTTCGCCGCGATCCGCAGCCAGGCGCAGCAGTACTGCCCGCAGACCGCGGCGAAGTACGCGAACGTCGACCCGGCGAAGGTCACCCGCGCGCAGGCCGTGCAGATGGGCAACTCGTGCGTCGCCGAGATCAGCCCGTTCCTGCGCGGCATCGCGCGCGGCAAGATCGACAGCGCGATCGATCAGGCGTTCCCGGCGAAGCGCTAGATAATCCGGCCCATCTCGCGGTACTCGAGGCGCGCGGCCTCGACGAGATCGGCGGTCGTCACGGCGCGGTTCCCTTCCGCGGCCATCAGCGCGGCGCGGAGCACGGCCTTCTTGATGTAGCCACCGGCCATCACGAACTGGCGCGCGAGCAGATCCCAATCGACGTTCGGCGCGAGCGGCGCCTTCGGCGGGAACATGCTCTTCCACAGGCGCGCACGCTCCGGCGCCTCGGGGAGCTCGAAGCCGACGGAGAACCGAACGCGGCGCTTGAACGCTTCGTCGAGGCCCTGCTCGAGGTTCGTCGCGAGCAGCGTGATGCCGTCGTACGTCTCCATCCGCTGGAGCAGGTAGTTGACCTCGAGGTTCGCGTAGCGATCGTTCGCGGACGTCACGTTCGTGCGCTTCGCGAACAGCGAGTCGGCCTCGTCGAAGAACAAGATCGCGTGCGAGGTCTCGGCCTCGTCGAAGATCCGAGACAGGTTCTTCTCGGTCTCGCCGATGTACTTGTTGACGACCTGCGAGAGGTCGATCCGGTAGAGGTCGTAACCGAGCTCGTGCGCGAGCAGCTGCGCGACCATCGTCTTGCCCGTGCCGGGCGGGCCCGCGAGGATCGCCGAGACGCCGCGGCCGTACGGCAGCTTCGCGGCGAACCCCCAGTCCTCGAGCAAGACCGGGCGATAGCGCGCGAACCGCAAGACCTCGCGGACCGCGTCCATCGTCTCCTTCGGCAGCACGAGGTCCTCCCACTTGAAGCCGGTCGGGATGCGCTGGGCCATGCCGCCGAGGCGGTGCGAGAACGTGAGCCGCGCGGCATCGCCGAGCTCGTCGAGGTGGATCTTCGGATTCGTCGGATCGCGCAGGCGTGCGGCCGCCTCGGCGCGGCGAGCGACGCGCGTGATCGTCGCGCCCGTGAACGCGTAGCGTGCGGCGACGGTCTCGATGTCCTCGGCTGCGGCGAGCGGTTGCGGGATTTCGCGCTTCCACAGCTCGAGTCGCTCGCGAAAGCTCGGCGCCGGTACGTCGAGCTCGACGAGATCGTGGATCGCGTTCGCGAGCCATGCCGGCCGCGCGGCCAGCGTGATCACGAGCGGTACCGCGAGCGTCGCCGCAGCATCCGCGATCGCCTGAGCGAGTGCGCGTGGCGCTTCGTCCTTGAATGCAGTGCCGCCCTCGAGCAACGCGACCGCGTCGCGGAGCGCGGCTTCGCGCAGCGCCGCACCGAGCCTCGTGTAGATCGCCGGATCGTTCGCGATCGCGGCGAGATCGATCCGGACGACCGGGATGTTGTGCTCGCCGAGGATCGCCTCGACGACCATGCCGCGGCCGGTGCCCTCCGCGCCGGCGAGCAGGACCCGCGCTGGCGCGTTATTCGTACCGGCGAGCGCGCGGCGGATCTGCGCGATCACCTCGGGCGCCATCACGACCGCGGCGATCGCGGCGGGCTCGCGCACGATCCGGACGAACCCGCGGACCTGCTCGTCGATCGTGTCGTGGCCGCGCAGGAACGAGACGATCCGATCGGCGAGCCGTACGGTGCGCAGCGACGACGCTGCGTTCTCTGCGGGTGCCGACAGGACGAGCAAATTGTTGCGGCGCAGCGGTGCGCCATCGTCGAGCCGCGCGTAGTAGCGATCGATCGCCGCTTCGTCGCGCCCGCCGAGCAGCCGGCACAAGAAGCCGACGTCGAGCCGCTTGCGCGTGAAGTCGTCGAGCGCGAACGCGAAGGCGCGCTCGAGCTCCGGATCGAGCTCGGGTGCGAGCAGCACCGCGATGATGTCGATATCGAGCGGGTCGAGCCAGAACGCCCGGACGAGCCGGCCCAACGGCGCCCGCGGCTCGGCCGCCATCGCGGCGATCATCTCCGCGCGAACCTCCGCGACCCGTGCGTCCTCGCGGTCGGCGTCGGCGCTCGGCTCGGTCAATTCGCCGCGGAGCGCGAGCGCGACCTCTTCACTCGAGGGGCCGAACGAGCTGCCACCACTCAGCCGGCGGCGATGAGCGTGGAGGACGAGATAGCGAGAGAGCAATGCGCGTGCGAGCCCCGCATCGCGTGCGCGTAGCATGTGCTCACCATACCTGAAGGAAGTAACGTCGGGGGCCAGCCGTACAATCACCGAGCGGAGCATGGCCAACACCGAGCAGCATCACCATCAAGAGGCCGAGCACGCCCCGCAAGGCGGCGCGGTCCAGCCCAAGGCACCGGCGCAGACGACCAAACCGGGCCTGGCCGCGGTCGAAGCCATCCAGGGAAGCGGCGAACCGGCGGCGCACCAGGTCGCCGAGGTCCTCCGCGCACACTCCGACGAGCGCGACGACATCATGCAGTGGCTCCAGCAGAACCGCGGCAACGCGTTCACCCAGCTCGTCACGCATCAGCTCGGTCAGGTCGAGCAGATGATGCCGCCCGGCGTCGACCTCCAGGCGGTCCGCGCTTCGCTCAATATCCCCGGCAACCTCACGCTCGGCGGCAACTGGGAGTACAGCGCGAAGACCCGCACGGCGACCCAGATCAACTGCGAGGTCTCGACCAAGGGCATCCAGGTGTGGCTGTCGCCGGGTCTGTATCTCGATCTCACGTTCCCCGCGCGCGATGCCGAGCTCGATGGCGCGAGCCTCGACTTCACGACCGGCAAGGCGCACGCGTCGGTGCGCGACGGCGGCGGCATCGGCATGATCCCGTTCAAGGGCACGGTCGCGAAGCAGGTCACCGACATGATCGAAGGCGCGATCAGCGGGACGAAGCTCGCGGGTCACGGCTACGACCCGACGCGCGACCCCGATCTCCAAGGCACGCTGAACCGCGTGATGATCGGCTTCACGAAGCTGTTCGCCGGCAAGGAAGGCGCGCACGCGACCGATCAGAAGGCGCCGATCGCGCCCGAGCAGATGACGCAGGTCTCGGCGGGCGCGACGGTCGCGCTCAAGGCCGGCGCGTCGTTCGTCAAGGACGGCACCGGCATCATGATCGCGGGCGGCTCGCCGCTATCGATCGGCGTCGACGGTGCTGGCGACCTCGGCCACGTGATGAAGGGCGAGAATGCGCAGGGCACGATCGACGCGATGAACGTCCAAGCCGTGCACCTCAGCACCGACGGCCTCCAGGTCGTCGCGAAGGGCAAGCCGGTCGCGAAGCTCAACGCGCTGACGCTCGCACGCGGCGGCAAGATCACGATCGATGACATGACGCCGCTCGGCAAGCTCGCCGATGCAGAGGCCGGCGAGTCGGGATTGTCGCTGCTCGTCGCGCTGCTCGCGGTGCGCGCTGGAGATGGCGGTGCAGCGAACGGCGCGTATCAGAACGCGCAGCGCCCGGCTGTCGTCGATGGCGTATCGCGCGCGATGATCGAGCAGACGTTCACCGACACGATCCACAAGATGATCCTGGAGTACCGGACTGCGGTGCCCGGCGTCGACCTCGCGAAGTCGCTCGGCATCGGTTAGGGCCGCTGGATCACGGCGATGTAGCGGAGCTCGAGCTCGAGCCCGTTGGAGATCAGCCTCGGCATCACGCCCGGCGTGAACGCCGGCACGGTCGCCGCGACGTGATACATCTGGCCGACCCAGCCGGCGTCGATTCCGAAACCGGGCGTGCCGTCGGTGGTCAGCCGGATCAGGCCGGTGCCCGGGTGCATCGGGCCGGGGTCTTCTTGCGCGAGCATGTTGTAGCTCGCGCCGTCGTAGTCGACGACCGCGACGTCGTGCGCACCCATGTTGTCGTTGAGCTCGACGAAGTAGTACGGCTTCGTCGTCTGGGTCGAGCCGATCGCGATCTGGTGCTGGAACGTCGTCGGCGTCGAGATGATCGTGAAGCCGACTTCGACGACCGAGTGATCGATCGTTACGGGGATCGTGTTTCCCACCGCGCCGTTGTCGAGATAGAGCGTGTCGGCGCGCTGGGTCCACGAGCCGAGGCCCTCGGAGAACGTGAACGGCTGGTCCGACGTGAGCGGTGCGAACAGGACGAGCTTGTCGATGCCGTCGGGATCCGGGTCGCACGCGTCGCCGACGCCGTCGCCATCGCTGTCGGTCGCGTCGCCCGCGATCCACGGGCAGGGATCGATCGCGTCGGCGAGGCCATCGCCGTCTTCGTCGTGACCGGCGATCGCGTCGGCTGTGTGCGCCGTGAAGTCGAGCCGCCCGCAACCCGCGAGCACGATCATCCAGGCGACGCGCACTCCCTACATTGTAGCGAGTCGCGCGACCGCGGCGAAGTGACATGCGCACGCGACGATGATCACGAGATGGAACACCTCGTGGTAACCGAACTGTGTCGGTGACGGGTCCGGCCAGCGAACGAGGTAGATCAGGGCACCGACGGTGAACAGCGCGCCGCCGAGGAACACGCAGCGGAACGTCAGCGGATCGAACGCGGCGTGGAGCTCGGGCAAGTACGCGCACGCGACCCAGCCCGCGACGACGAAACATCCCGAGGTCACCGCTCGAGGTGCGTGCGGCCACGCGACCGCACGGATGACGCCGAGCCCGCACGCGCTCCACGCGAGGATCAGCAGCTTCGTTCCATCGTGACCGCCGAGCCCGAGCAGCGAGAACGGGGTGTACGTGCCGGCGATGCACAGAAAGATCGCGGCGTGATCGGCGCGGCGCAGCCAGTTGTACGTGCGGACGTCCCAGTCGGCGCGATGTAGCGTCGCCGAGACGCCGAACATCGCGGCGAGCAATGTCGCATAGACCGCGCACGCCAGCCGCGCGCGTGGACCGTGCGCCGCCGCGACGAGCACCGCACCGGCCGCGAGGGCGACCCAGAACGCGATCCGGTGCGAAACGCCGCGGTAGCGCGGGCGAAAGTCGCGGCCGAGGTCCATGCGTGGACCATCGCACCTTCTCCATCAGCATCGTGTCAGCGCACGGTCAGGGCGCTGCGGATGAGATCCTTGGGAACCGTGGTGGCAGGAATCGCTCGGCGCTTCGCGAACCACGTTCGCACGTCGACATCGAGCCCGAGCCCGTGCATGTAGTTGTAGAGCGCCTTCTTGAGGCCATCGCCGAGCGCGTCGTGATCGGTGCCGGTCGGATCGTCGAAACCGAGATCGTTGCGCGCGAATGTCACCGTGGGCTCGCGATGCAGGCGAATTCCGTAGAGCTCGGGCTGGCGGCCGATCGGGCTGTGCGCGGTCGCGGCGAAGCGATGCCAGAACGCGGATTGCACGCAGCCGGCCTCGAACAACTGGCGAACACGCTCGAGCGAGTCGACCGTCTCCTGCGTGGTCTCCGACGGAAAGCCGTACATCAGGTACGCGTGGACCATGATGTTCGCGGTCGAGAACGCGCGGGTGACGCGCGCGACTTGCTCGACGGTGACGCCTTTGTTGATCAAGCCGAGCAAGCGATCCGACGCGACCTCGAGCCCACCGCTCACCGCGACGCAGCCGGATCGCGCGAGCAGCTGCGCGAGCTCGGGCGTGAACGTCTTCTCGAACCGGATGTTGCCCCACCACGTGATCACGACGCCGCGATCGATCAAGCGCTCGGCGAGTGCGCGGAGCCCCGCGGGCGGCGCCGCCTCGTCGACGAAGTGGAACCCGGTCTGACCTGTCTCCTTGACGATCGCCTCGATCCGATCGACGAGGATGTCGGCGTGGACCGGGTCGTAGCGCGAGATGTAGTCGAGCGTGATGTCGCAGAACGTGCACTTCTTCCAGTAGCAGCCGTGCGCGATCGTGAGCTTGTTCCACCGGCCGTCGGACCACAGCCGGTGCATCGGGTTGAGCATCTCGAACAGCGACAGGTAGCGATCGAGCGGCAGCCCTGCGTAGGTCGGCGTGCCCGCGTCGCGCAGCGGGACGTCGTGGAGCGCGGGGTCGGTGCGGAGCTGGACCGCGTTGTGTTCGCGGACGAACGTGCGAAGTAATGGCTTCGCCGGATCGCGCAGGTGATCGAGTAACGCGAGCAGCGGGGTCTCGCCGTCGTCGAGCGTGACGTAGTCGACGTAGTCGAACACGCGCGGGTCGGCGAGGTCGCGTAGCTCCGTGTTGACGTAGCCACCGCCGAGGACGATCCGGGTCTGTGGTGATACGGCCTTGATCGCGCGCGCGATCCGGAACGCACCGTAGACGTTGCCCGGGAATGGAACCGTGAGACCGACGACGTCGGGTTCGTGTTCGGCGAGCAACTCGCGCGCGATGTCGTCGAGCGCTGCATCGACGATCGTCGGCTCGCCCTCGAGCTCGTCGCGCAGCGCATCGAACGTCGCGGCGCTCGCGGCGAGGCGTTCTCCATAGCGCGACAGCTCGAAGTGCGGCTGGATCCCATCGCGGACGACATCGGCGAGGTCGTCGATGTAGAGGCTCGCGAGGTGCTTGCCGCGATCCGAGACGCCGAGCTTGCCGAACGCCCAGTGCAGTGGATCATCGCCACTCTTGATCGCTGCGAACCTCGGCCCCTCGGGGACAAACCTCCGGGTCGCCAGGCGCATCGCCAATGCGGGGTCCCTGCCCTGCAGGAATGCGATCACCGCGTCGACCGTGTCGACGTAGTCCTGAGCGTGCTCGAGAAAGTGCGCGATCGTCGCCGGCGGATCGTCGTCGCTATCCTCGACCCGCGCCGCGAGCTCCTCGGCAATATCGGCCAACCCGTCACGCGAGAAGATCCGGAGGAACAGCTCGATCGCCGGGTCGGCCTGACGGACGTCGAGGTCATGCGCCTCGGCGTGCTGGCGAAGAAAGCCGGTGAGGTACGCCGTCGCTGGATACGGCGTATTCAGCTGCGTCATCGGCGGCGTCAGGAGAAGGATGCGCAACGCGTACCCATGCTACCCGGCTGAGGTAGGGTCGGCCACGATGCGGCTCAACAAGTATCTCGGCGAGAGCGGCCAATGGTCGCGGCGCGAGGCCGACACCCTGATCGAGGAGGGTCGCGTCACGATCAACGGCGTCCCCGCCGGGCTGGGCGACCAGGTCGTCGAGGGCGACGAGGTCAAGGTCGACGGCGACATCGTCGGCCGGGCTCGCAAGCTCGACCGCCCCGTCTACATCGCGCTCAACAAGCCGATCGGCATCACGTGCACGACCGAGCGCCATGTCGAGGGCAACATCATCGACTTCGTCGATCACCCCGAGCGGATCTTCCCGATCGGCCGGCTCGACAAGGAGTCCGAGGGCCTGATCCTGCTCACGAACGATGGCGACATCGTCAACGAGGTGCTCCGCTCCGAGCACAACCACGAAAAGGAGTACGTCGTCGCGGTCGATCGCCCGCTCGCCGCCGACTTCGTCGAGCGGATGAGCTCTGGCATTCGGCTCCAGCCCGAGGGCATGACGAAGCGCTGCAAGGTCCGCGTGCTCGGGCCGAAGATGTTTGCGATCATCCTGACGCAGGGTCTCAATCGCCAGATCCGCCGGATGTGCGAAGCGCTCGGCTACGAAGTGGTCGCACTCCAGCGCGTGCGATTCATGAACGTGGTGCTCGGCCCGCTCGCCGTCGGCCGCTGGCGCAACCTGACGCCGCAGGAGTTGGAAGGATTGCGGCCGAAGCGCGGCGAAGGCGGCAAGCCGCAAGCAAACTCGCGTCCGAATGGCGGCGGCGGTGGAGGTCGTCCGGATCGCGGAGGTCCGAACGCGGGCCGTCCGAACGCGGGACGTCCGGGTGGTGGTCGTCCGAACGATGGACGTCCGAATGATGGTCGTCCGAACGATGGTCGGCCGCATAGCAGCCGCCCAGATTCGGGACGTCCGAGTGGCGGACGGCCGGGCGCCGGACGTCCAGGCGGTGGACACGCGAGCTTCGGACGTCCAGGTGGCGGACGTCCAGGTGGCGGACGTCCAGGTGGCGGACGTCCAGGTGGCGGACGTCCAGGTGGCGGACGTCGCGGCGGAGGTCGTTGATCGATCTTTGTTTGTTCGGTGCAGCCGTTCTCGAGCGGTGTCGTCCAACTCCGCTACGCGCCTCGCTCGTGAGTCCGTGTCACTACAACGTGCGCCATAGCAATTCGGGCGGTTACGCGCGTGACCCGATCCTCGATCTCCATTCCTCTATCGGTTCATGCACCGGTTTCTCCCGTTGGTCTTCGCTGTCGCCGCTTGTGACCACCACACGAGCTCGTCCGGCTCCGCCAGCGATGCGTCGCAGATGTCCTCGACGATGGACGACGGTGCACCGCCCGCGCTCGACGCGCCGCCATCGCCGCCGACCACGCGCCTGCGGATCACGAACCACTGCACGCAGCCGATCTGGATCGCGCACTCCGACAACGTGCCGGCCACGCAAAACATCCAGCTCGCGCACGGTGCCTCGCACGACTACGCGATCCCCGACGCTGGCGTCGCGTCGGTGCGGTTCTGGCCGAAGACCGGCTGCGACGCCACCGGCCACGCCTGCGCGATCGGCGACAGCGGCGAAGGCGGCGGCAAGCCGTGTCCGGCGTCCGGATGCCAGCCACCCGTCGACTCGAAGTTCGAGGCGACGTTCGCGGCGATCAGCGGCAGCGATCAGACCTGGTACAACCTCTCGCAGGTCGACGGCTACACGCTGCCGTTTGCCGTCCACCCGTTTGGCACCGGCGCCGGGGTCGGCTCTTGCGTCGCCTCCGACTGCTCGCACCTCTCGCTCGACGGCTGCCCCATCGACGACGATCTCGGCGCGAGCTACATGCACGAGGACCTGCGCATCCGCGACGGCGCCGGCAACGTGATCGCGTGCGCCGCGCCGTGCAAGAAGATCAACTACCCGGCGCCGTACGGCCACGGTCAGCCCGAAAACGTCGACCCGGGCCTCCACATGTGCTGCCCGACGCCGATCGATCCCGCGACCGGCAACTGCACACCCGCGAACGGCTGCATGACGTCGGAAGCATGTCGCGCCGAGAGCGATCCCGCGAGCGTCGTGCACACCAGCTACGTGGCGGCACTACACGCGATGTGTCCCTCCGCGTATGCGTTCTCATACGACGACGCGAACGGCCTCCACGCGTGCCCACCCGACACCAGCTTCGAGGTCACGTTCTGTCCGTGAGCGGCGCCCGAGCGCAAGCTCGAACCCTTCTGCATCCGGACTAATGATACGGTCGTGCGGGGAGGACAGCGTGAGCGTATCGGACGGGGAGACCAAGCAGACCGCGACGACGGCGACGACCACGCACGCCGCCCCAACCGCGCGCCCCGACGGGCATGCGGCCGCGTCGGCCCACGACGAATCGCCCGTCGTCGCGAAGGTGCGTGGGCTACTCGAGCGAGGATTGCGCGATCCCGCACCGTACGCGGAGATCCTGCGCGCACATCCCGCGCACACGAGTGAATGCGTCGCGTTGCTCCACACGACGCTCGGCAACGCACAGGTCGGCACGATCATCGCGGAGGCGAAGGCCGGGTCGCCCGGGGCGGCCGGCCCGGTGGGCAAGGTCATCGTCCACGCCGAGCACGGGCTTCGCGTGCGCAGCTCGCCGGCGCTCGAGCCGAACTGCGCGAACGTGATCGGCGTGCTGCCCGATCACCAGATCGTCGAGGCGACCGGGCGCACGGGAGACTGGCTCGCGATCGATCGCGGCCACGGCCCCGCGTTCGTGCACGCGCACTACGTCGCGCCCGCCGACACGAGCAACGGTTCGGGCGCTGCGGCCACCAAGCCCGTGTCACCCACTGCACCCGACGAGGCCACGCCAGTCCCGGCGAACGGCGGTGCCGCGACGCATGCGCCCGACGGCCCGAAGCACGCACCGACCGCCCCAGCGCCGACGGCGCCCACCGGCGCGCCCGACACGACTGCCGCGTCCACCGGCGCGATACGTGCACCGACCGCCCCCGCGCCCACCGGCGCGCCCACCACGACGCCCGTGTCGACCGGTGCGGCGCACGCGCCGCTTGCCCCGGCGCCCACCGCGTCGGCCGACACGATGGCACCGACCGGCGGCCCGTTCGCGTCGGTGCCGTTCGGTCCTGCCGCCAATCCGTTCAGCACGCCATCGACCACGGCCGCTGCATCGTCCGCAGGTGCGATCACGATCGAACAGCTGAGAACCGCCGTTGCCGGCAACAAGCGCGACGACGCGCTCGCCGATTATCGCGGGCTCGATCCCGCAGCTCGCATCGCGCTGCGTGCTGACGTCGCACTATGCGTCGTCGGGCTCCTCGCCGCACCCGATGCGCTCGCCGTGCTCGGCGACCTCGCGCTCGATCGCGCGAAGACCCTGTCGGTCGGCGCCTACGGTCACTTCGTCGATGGCGAGTTCCTGATCTCCGTCCTCCATCTCGTCAAGCTCGATACGATCCAGACGGTCGCCGGCGGCGCCGCCGACCTCAACGCGAACCCCGCGTACCTCGCCGAGTACATCATGGCGCCGATCCTCGACGGTGCCCGTGTCACCGCCGCTGACCAGCACGCGCTCGCGCGCACGGGCGCTGGCGTCGCGCTGCTCCAGACCGTGTACTCGAACAAATCGCCGCTCGTCGCGCTCACCAAGCTCGCCGCGAACCAAGCACTCCTTCGCGACGCCGCGATGTCCTCCTCCGCGTTCGCCGACTGGCTGTTCACCGACGCCGCCGGCCTCGAGGCCCGCATCACGCAGACCGCCGGCCAGGGCGTCGAGTGGGTGCGCGCGATCTTCGGCTCGCCGCGGCAGGAGCAGATCCTGATCGCCTGGATGACCAAAGATCCCTCGTACTGGGGCAACGAGCTCGCGCTCGGCTTCTCGACGCCCGCCGGGACCGACGCCGCCGCGCTGCGCGCCCGCCCCGCCGTCGCGGGTGCGATCTACGGTGCGATCGCGACCGCACAATCGGTCGAGAGCCTGATCGGCGTGTTCGTCGCGCTGGGCCTCCGGCTTCCCGAGTGGATCGAAGGGCTCGACGGCGCGCACCACCTCACCGAGGCATCGCTCGCGCTCGCGCTCGAAGGCCCATCGATCGGCCCCGCCGAGCAGGGCGAGCTCGCCGAGGACAGCGTCGCGGTCGCGCTCGTGCGCAGGCTCGCCCCCAAAAAGCGCCCTTCCGAGGTCCTCACGCAGCTCGTCGCCAGTCCCAAGGCGTACTTCGACGCGCTCGCGAAGCCCGGCGCGTTTGCCTCGTGGGTGATCGACGACCCCGCCACGCTGCTCGCCGAGGCCCGCGGCCTGCCGAACTGGTTCTTCTGGGTCGCCGCGCTTCAGGCGCTCGACAACGCGAAGGCCGTGCTCCAGCTCGCCGCCGCGCCGGGACTCGCGCCCGATATCGCGCACGCGCTCACCACCGCGAACGCGTGGAGTTGGTTCTTCGTCAAGCTCCCGCAGCTCCCCGTCCCCGAGGCTGACGCGCAGACGCTGTGGAAGCTGTGGGACGTGCAAGGCGCGGTGATGACGGAGAACGCGCTCCACATGCTGTTCTCCGCGCTCTACACCGTACCGATGCGCCACGCCGGCCAGGAGGTCGTGTTGCCGCAGGGCGGCTCGCTCGAGGACCACTATCACGCGGTCGATCCGTCGAAGCTCGCGATGCAGCGCTTCTTCGAACGCTATCGCCACATGCCGCGCGCACACGTCGACGCCGCCTCGCAGATCGCGGTGTGCGACTACTACACGCGCAAGGACACGGACACCGACGAGTACCTCGACGACAAGGATCCCGTCGGCCGCACGAAGGCGCCGTACCACCGCGGCGTCGGCGCGATGTACACGGGCTCCGACACCAACACGATCATCATGGAAGCGACGTGGACGCTCACCACGATCAACCAGGACGACTTCAAGGGCTTGGCCGGCGAGAAGGCCGGCGCCGTCAACCGCAGCGACCCGAGCCAGGCCGCGCCGAACATGACGTTCTTCGAGAACCACGCGATCCACGAGGTCGGGCACGCGATCGGTGCGCGCACGAACCCCAAGTACAAGGACAAGATCGACGGCAATGCCTTCGCGCGCGAGTACGCCAACTGGGGCGAGGGCAACGCGAAGGGCTACGCGCGGATGCTCGGCTTCACGAGCTCGATGGACGGCAAGAGCTACAGCCTGCGGTTCGACACGACGAAGAAGTCGTACGATGGCGACGACATTCGCGAGTTTCTCACAGGCATCGTCGAGGGCGGCTTGGCGTCGCAGAACGCGAGCAAGCTCGGCAAGGACGCCGGCAGCGCGAAGGCCGCACTCGCCGCGGTCGGTGCCGATCCCGAGCTATCGGGCACCGCGCTTTACAAGACCGTCGCCCACAGCCAGGATTCCTTCCCAGGCGCGGGCTGGCAGTTCCCACTCGGCATCAACGGCGAGACCAAGCGCGTGCACATGTACAACGGCGGCTGGCAGGCCTACGACGCGGCCGTGTTCATCGACCGCGTGAGCAGCTACAGCACGTCCGCATCCGGCGAGCTGTTCGCCGAGATCTATACGGAGTACTACTCTCACGGAAAGATTCCGAAGCCCAACAACGGGCATTCTCCGAAGGAGTTCCTGGACGCGCTCAACAACGCGTCGCCCGAAGCCCTCGGGATTCCCGTCACCAAGAAGTGATCCGCGTGAAGCTCCTCCCCACACTGCTCTGCTTCGCGGCTTGCTCGAGCGGCAGCGCGACTTCCACACCCGGCCCCGGCGAGACCCATGGCAGCGATAGCAAGATGACGCCGACCCACGCTTCCAACTTCGAGCACGGCACGCTGGATCCGCGCTGGCAACGAGCCGAGGCCGCACTCGAGCGCGACCTCGCGAGCTGGAACAAGGACGGCGAATTCTCGCGCGTCGTCGCGAAGCCGCTCACGGCCCCCGACGGGACCCAGCTCGAGTTCGTGTTCGCGTTCGAGTCGTACAAGGGCGGCGAGCTCGCGCACCACGAGGCGATCGTCGTCCACGACGACCACGTCGTCGAGTCCCGCAAGGCCACCGCCGAACAACTCGCCGCGTTCCTCCGTGCGAACGGGTTCCCGGCCAAGCACGTGCATGCCGGGCTCCTGCTGGTGGCGCTCGGCGAGTTCGGCGTTTTGGACGTCGGGTTCCTCTCGCCGCGCCCGGTCATTGATGACTGGGCCGCGCTCGACCAGCAGATAACATCGAAGCACAAGCACCTCGATCTCGCGTACGACGCGACGGGCGCCACGCTCCAGGTCTACAAGCGCTCCGGCGTGTACGTCCCTTATGGCGCCGACGAAGCAGACCGCGCGACCGTGCGCTTCGACGCTTCTGCACATCCGACCGTCACGTACGATCGCGAGCAACGCGACGGCACGTGGGTCACGCTTCCGAAGGCACCCTGAACGGTGTCGACGAAGTGGACCGAACCGGTCACGTGCGCGAAGTGCGGGCGCGCCAATCAGATCCTCGTGTTCGAGAGCCTGTCGGTCGACCGCCTGCCCGAGTGTCGCGCGCAGACGCTCGATCGATCGCTGATGACGACGACCTGCGAGTGCGGGCAGCGCACGGCGATCGTGAAACCGATCCTGTATGCCGATATGACGCGCGGCTGGTGGATCCACGTCGAGCTCGGCGGCTCCCTCGCCGATGCCGAGCGGATCGCGGAGGACGAGTTCGCGACGGCGTTCGATGCGAAGAAGTTCCCGCCGGCCGTCGCGGCGCTACGCGATACGCTGCGCATGCGCCTCGTGTTTGGCTACGAAGAGCTCCGCGAAAAGGTGGTGTGCGGCGACCACGATCTCGATGACCGGCTCGTCGAGATCCTGAAGCTCGATCTGCTGGCGACGTCCGATTTGCTCGCGCGCGGCGGCGAGACGCTCGTGCTCGAGGGTGCGGATGCGGAGCTCTTGCACTTCGTAGCGATCGCGCGCGACGGCGGGCGCGTCGCCAAGCTGGCGGTGCGCCGCGCCGCGTACGACGGTCTCGTCGCACAGCGCGACGTGCTCGCGACGAAATACCCGGAGCTGTACGCGAACTGCTACGTCAACGCGCTCCGCTACGCCACTTCAGCCTAGCGCTTGCCGCCGAGGTCGAACCGACCGGCGATGCCCGCGAAGCCGGTGAAGTTCACCTTCTTCGTCTGGATCTCGGTGTAGTCGTTCGTCATCGGCGAGTCCTCGCTCACGAACATGTCGAGCGCGCCACCGATCACCGGCGCGATCGCGACGTCGGGCGTGATCCGGTAGTCGACGCCGAGCTGGAGCCGCGCGAGCTCGAGGCCCTGGAGCGACGTCACCTTGCCGCTCGTCGGGTTGAGCCAGAGCGCGCGCCAACCGGTGCCGAGGTTGACGAACGGATCGACCGACGTCGACGGACGGAAGTGCCAAGCGGCCTGGACGCCGGCGCTCGCGCCGTAGACGTCGGTCGAAGACGGCAGCTGGTCGCCCTTCGCCGATTGCGAGAACGTGCCGTAGAGGCCGACGCTGAGGTTCGGAATGATCCGAGCGCCTGCATCGATCTCGACAGCGCCACCTGCGGAGGCGACATCTTCGAGGCTGTTCATGCCGCCGCCGAGCTTGCCGGCACCTTGCGCGTAGCCCGCGGCGATGCCGAGCTCGAATGCATTCTGGACGGCGGTGACGGGATGATCGAAGCCCTTCGTCGCTTCGAGATCATCGGGCTGCGCGAACGCGACAGCGGGAACGAGGAGAGAGAGCACGGGAATGAGTTTAAGAGCCTTCATGACTGATCACTTTTCTTGGAGCTAGATGCGTGGGTCGTCGTTGCTCCAGGCGCGGCGGCCGAACAGCGCTAGAGCATCGGCCGCGCCAACTCGATATGCCCGCCAACACGAAATTTCACACGCCGCTCGTCGGATTCCCGAGCAGCTGATCGATTGCCTTACAGACACCTAGCCGGCCGGCTAGCCCATCGCGAGCGAGAGAAAGTCAATGTCGTCGAGGCTGTGGAGATTTGGCAACGACGACACGACCGTGCCGTCGTGGCGAACGAGCTCGTACATCGCGGTGCCTTGCGAATCGACCAGCGTGACGTGACGTACCGGCAGCGTATCGCCCAACCACGAGAACCGCTCGAGCTTCGCGAGCGCCTCCGCACGTTCCGCTCTCGGATCTTTGCAGTACGCGCCATCGCCGTACGGTAGACGCAGGTACAAGGTGAGCCGTTCGGTCCGGCGCGCGAGGTAGACCGAGTAGCTGGCGACGCCGTGGCCCCAGAACCCGGCCATGAAGTAGTCGCCACCGCGCACCGCATCGCCGAGCTGCATCTGGACGAGCACGGGGTTCGTGCTATCCGACGCGATGATCGTCTCGTACGGAGTGCCGCCCTCGCGCTTCGTCACCGCGTGACAGTGATAGCTCGCGGGAATCGCGAAAGGCGGCGGCGCCTGCATGATCAGCTCGAACAGCTTCGCGAACGACACGACCGGGCGCAGCGGCGCGACCTTCGGCAGATGTTCTTCGCGCAGACGGTCGGCGCCGCTCGCCCGATCGACCGCGGCTTCGATCGCCGCGACGAGCTCCGCGCGATCTTTCCACGCAGACATCAGGCAGCGCTGGACGAGCGAGTAGTGGATGGTCATTCGCCCGCGCACGGTGTCGAAGATCGCGAAGCCGATCGCAGCCGGCGTCAGCGCGGCACTCGGCGCGTGCGACGTGCTCGGATCGCGCCCGGGAGACAACACGGTGAACGGCGCGATGTCGGTGGAGATCAACCACAGCGAGCTGCCGGTGCGCAGCACGGAGCGATCCCACGCGGTCGCCTGCGCGCGCACCTCTTCACCGTCGACGAACGTGCCGTTGCGCGAGCCGGTGTTCGTGACCGTGAAGTCCTTGTCGCGTGCATAGATCGTCGCGTGCTTCGCACTCGTACGCTCGTCCTCGGGGACGAGCTCGCGCCCGATCACGTATGCGGCGCCCATCGGCAGGCTGACCGCGCGGAGCTGCGGCTGACCTTTGGACCACACGAGCACTAACCCGGGCTGGGCCACGGCGCATCCTAATCCGCTCACGCGTCTCCGACCACGACCTCGATCCAGTGTTCGCGAGCGTCGGACTGCAGCGGAATGCGGCGGTCATCCTGGATACGGCCATCGCACGTCACGCGCACGACGTTGCGGCTGTTACCCGCGTGGCGGACGACCTCGATGTGATGAACGGTATTGTGGAACCGATAGTGAATCTCGAAGCCGGGCCACGCCTCGGGAATCACCGGCGCGAGGTGAAGGTGGTCCACTTCGAGGCGGAGACCGAGCAGCGACTCGGTGACGAGCCGATACATCCAACCGGCCGAGCCCGTGTACCAGGTCCACCCGCCCCTGCCCGCGTGTTGCGGGTTCGTGTAGACATCCGCCGCCATCACGTACGGCTCGACGCGATAGCGCGCGATCGCCTCGGGATTGTCGCCGTGATGGATCGGATCGATCGCCGCGAACAGCTCCCACGCGCGCTCGCTTCGCCCGGCCTCGGCGAACGCCATCACCGCCCACACAGCCGCGTGCGTGTACTGGCCACCGTTCTCGCGCACGCCGGGGACGTAGCCCTTGATGTAGCCGGGGTTCTGCGCTGACTTGTCGAACGGCGGATCGAACAGCTTGATCACCGACAGCTCGTGGTCGACGAGCCGCTTGTCGAGTGCGTCGAGGCCCTGCGCGATCCGCTCCGGCGCACCGCTCTCGGACAGCACGGCCCAGCTCTGGGGCAGCGCGTCGATCTGACACTCGTCATCCTGGGCCGAGCCGAGGGGCATGCCGTCGTCGTAGTAGCCGCGGCGATACCACGCGCCATCCCACGCGTTCGATTCGACGTTGCGGCGGAGCTCGGCGACGCGGGCGAGGCACGTGTCGGCGAACTTCGCATCCCCGCGCCGGCGCGCGAGCGGCTCGAACCGGCGCAGCACCTCGACGAGAAACAGCGCGAGCCACACGCTCTCGCCCTTGCCCTCGTCGCCGACGAGGTTCATGCCGTCGTTCCAGTCGCCGGTGCCCATCAGCGGCAAGCCGTGCGCGCCGAGTCGCATGCCGTGCTCGATCGACCGTACACAATGATCGTAGAGCGCGACGCTCTCGTTCGAGCGCTGCGGCAGATCGTAGTAGCTGTCCTCGTTCGCGTTGACCGCGCGGCCCTCGATGAAGTCGATCCGCTCGTCGAGCACGCCGGTATCGCCGGTCGCGGTCACGTAGCGCGCGGCCGCGTACGGCAGCCACAGATAGTCGTCGGAGATCCGCGTGCGCACGCCGCGCCCACTCGGCGGATGCCACCAGTGCTGGACATCGCCCTGCGGGAACTGATGCGCGGCGGACCGCACGAGCTGCTCGCGGAGCAGCAGCGGATCGGCATGAAGCATCGCGCAGGCATCTTGGAGCTGATCGCGGAATCCGAACGCACCGCCGGATTGATAGAAGCCGCTGCGGCCCCACATCCGTGCGGCGAGCACCTGGTAGATCAACCAACCGTTCGCGAGGAAGTCGAGCGACGGATCGGGCGTGCGCACGTTGACCGCACCGAGCGTGCGATTCCAGAAGTCCCACACGCCCGCGAGCCCGGTCTGCGCCGCGCCCGTGCCGCGATAGCGCCCGACGATGTAGCGCGCGTCGTCGATATCTTTGCCCGAGCCGAACGAGAACACGAGCTCGCGATCCGAGCCGTCGGCGAGCTCGACGACCGTCTGCATCGCGAAGCAAGGATCGAACGCCGCACCGACGCGCCCCGACAACCTCTGTCGAGTCAGAGCTGCGGGCCGCGCCGGCGTACCACCGCGCCCGAGGAACTCGGTCCGATCACCCGAGACGCTCCGCTCTGCCTCGCTGCACTCGAGGAACGCGACCCGCGGCGCGAACTCCTCGCCGTAGGCGTTGCGCGCGAACAGCGCGCCGGTCCTCGCATCGACCTCGGTGACGACATGCGGCGACGTCGTCGCGCGCTGGACGCCGAGCACGAGCTCGAAGAACCCGGTCGCGGACAGCTTGCGCGTGCGACCGGAGCGGTTCTTGAGCTTCAGCTTCCAGATCTTGACCGGCGCATCCATCGCGACGAACACGGTGAGCTCCGAGAGGATGCCGGCCTCCTGGGTCTCGAACACGGAGTAGCCGAAGCCGTGGCGCGTGATGTACGGCTGCGTGCCGGGCACCGGGTTCAGGGTCGGCGACCAGCACGCGCCGTCCTCCTCGTCGCGGAGGTACAGGATCTCGCCGCTCGGATCTGCGACCGGGTCGTTGCTCCACGGCGTCAGCCGGTACATCTGCGCGTTCTCGCACCACGTGTAGCCAGCCCCGGTCTCGGTCATCACCGACCCGAAGTACGAGTTCGCGAGCACGTTTGCCCACGGTGCCGGCGTGCGCGACTCGCGCGTCGTGGTGATCACGTACTCGCGGCCATCTTTCGTGAAGCCGCCATGACCGTTGAACGCGACGAGATCGGGGCGCTGCATCGGCGGGATCGCGACGACCGAGCCGCCGCGCGGCCGCACGGTCTCGAACTTCACCGGCTGGACCGGCTCGTGGCGCGGCCGGCGATCGAGCTGCTCGGCGAGCGTGCCCGCGGTGTCGGTGAGGATCACGCGCGCGACCGTCTGGAACAGGCCGCGATCCGCGTCGGTCATCTGATCGGTGCGGCGAATGTAGATGCCGCCCTTCTGATCGACGAGGCTTGCATCACCGATCACCGCGATCGCCGCCATGATCTGATCGTGGAGGTTCTGGCGATAGCCGGAAGGATCTTCGTTCCAGATCACGAGATCGACGGCGAGCCCCTTCAGGCGCCAGTACATGTGCGCGCGGACGAGCTGGCGCACGAGGTCGAGGTTCTCGGTCGCCGTGATCCGCACGATCACGATCGGCAGATCGCCGGAGATGCTGTACGGCCACAGCCCGGCCTGACCGAGCCGGTTCGCGGCGATCACCCGCTTCGGCGCGCGCAGCGTCGGATTCGCATAGATCACGTGACCCGCGAGCTGCTCCCACACTCGGATCTCGGCGTTCGTCGCTTCGAGCCGGCGCTGGATCACCTGGCTCTGGACCCACGCGAGCTCGAGCACGCGGTCCGCGAAGTGGCGCGCACGATACTTGTCGACGAGCGCGAGCGCCGCCTCGCGGGTCTCGGTCACACCGGTGACGATATGGAGCTGGATCGACTGATCTGCACCGAGCTCGACGACGTTGCGGATCGCGACGCATGGATCGAGCACCGAGCCCTGCGAGTTGCCGAGTGCCTTGCGGTAGAGCGCACGCGGTGCCGCCGGCGTCCCGTCTCGGCCGATGAAGTCGCCGCGATCGGTCTCGTAGGTCGTCGCGCCCTTCGTCGAGCCGTGGACAACCATCATGTGAAGGAGCCACGGCGGCTTTTCGCCCGGCGCGCGCGGCCGCCGCGTACACAGGATCGCGTGCTGGTCCGCGACGAGCTCGGACTCGACGAACAGGCCGGAGAACGCGCGGTGCGCGGCATCGGCGCCCTTCGAGTTCAGCACGACCTCGGCAAAGCTCGTGAGCTCGAGCGTGCGCGACTTGGTTCCGCGATTCGAGATCGTGATCCGGCGGAGCTCGACATCGTCCTCGGGAGACACGCTGATCTCGACGTGGGTATCGAGATCGTCGTCGCGGCGACGGAACTCGGCGCGGCCCGCCGAATAGATCGCCTCGTAGTTGCTGCCGGCACGCAGCGTCGGCTGATACGCGGCCGACCAGTACTGGCTCGTCGCGACATCCCGGATGTAGCAGAACTGGCCCCAGCAATCGCGCGTCGCATCTTCCTGCCAGCGCGTGACCTCGTAGTCTCGCCATCGGCTGTAGCCGCCGCCGCTGTTCGTGACGACGACGTGATAGTTGCCGTTCGACAGCAGCTGGATCTCCGGAGCCGGCGTGTTCGGCGTCGAGAACACGCGGAGGTCGCGCTCGACATCCGTCGTCGTTCGCACCGAGCTGACCTCGGCCGGATGCGGATACACCGCAGGCGTCCGCGGCACACGCTCGTGCAACACGAGGTCGGTCGCGCGCAGCGCCGGATTCGCGAAGAACCTGCGCTGCATCGGCCGGTCGAGCAGCGTGTACGCGAGCGCCAGGAACGCCATGCCCTGGTGATGTGCCATGTACGACTTCACCGTCGCGCACGCCTTGCCCGGCGGCAGGCGCGCCTGGGTGTAGTCGATCGCCTCGTAGAACCCGAAAGGCCCGAGCTGGTGCTCGTTCGCGAGCCGCTCGAGGTTCCGCGCCGATTTCTCCGGCGCGACCATCAGCGCCATCGCCGTCGCGTACGGCGCGATCACGAGATCCGATGCGAGGCCGCGCTTGAACCCGAGACCGGGCACACCGAACGCGCGGTACTGATAGTTCAGCTGCGCGTCGGTCTTGTTGTAGCCGGACTCCGACATCCCCCACGGCACCTTGCGCTCGTCGCCGTATTCGATCTGGCGCTCGACCGCCGCGCGATACGTGGCGTCGAGCAACGTGTCCTCGTACGTCGGCATCACGAGCAGCGGCATCAGGTACTCGAACATCGAACCGCTCCACGACAGCAGCGTCGGCTGACCAGCCTGGCTCGTGACCCGGCGCCCGAGGTGGAACCAGTGCTCCTGCGGAATCTTGTTCTGCGCGATCGCGACGAAGCTCGCGAGCCGCGCCTCCGACGCGAGCAGGTCGTAGAAGCTGTTATCGAGCCGGTGATCCGTGACGCTGTAACCGATCGAGAACAGGTGGCGGTTCGTGTCGTAGAGGAAGTCGTATTCGAAGTCGCCGAGATCCTCGGCGTGGAGCGCGAGCCGGTCGAGCAGCGTGACCCGCTCCATCGCACTCTCGACCTCGCGCGCTGCGAGCTGGGCGAGCGTCGGCATCGCGGTCTCGCCCACAGGTACGAGCTCGGCGAGCTCCGCGGCGAGCTCGTCGGCCTGGCGCTGGAGCTCCGCGCGCCACGCCGCCTTGTCGCCCAGATCCGGCTTGCTCGCGACGACCTTCGCCGCCGCGGCGATCCGCGTGATCGCGTCGCGCGCCTCGTCGACATTGCGAACCGACAGCTTCGTCAGCTCGCGCAGCGTCGCGAGCTCGGTCGCGGGAACGCCGACTTCTTCGAGGAGGTCGAGCGTGTCGACGAGCCCCTCGAGCTGCTGGCGCCCGAACACCGGTTCACGCGCGAGCCCGCGCAGGCCTTCCGCGAGCACGAGCAAGTGGCCCGCGAGGTTGCCGCTATCGACCGTCGACACGTACATCGGCCGCAACGGCTCGAGCGTGCGGGTGTCGTACCAGTTGAGAAAGTGGCCGCGGAACCGCTCGAGCTGATCGAGCGTCGCGAACGTCCTCTCGGTCCGCGCGATCACCGACGAGATCGACGCGTAGCCGAAGTCGCGCGCGGCGAGGTTCGCGAGGAGTGCGAGGCCGATGTTCGTCGGCGACGTACGATGCGCGACCCCGACCGGCGGATCTTCTTGGAAGTTATCCGGCGGCAGGTCGTGATCCTCCGCACCCACGTACGTCGTGAAGAACCGCCAGGTCCGGCGCGCGAGCCGGCGCAGGAAGGCGCGATCGTCGCGCTCCAGCTCCGCTCGCTCGTACACGACCGGTCGGCTCGCCCACCACACGAATGCCGGCGCCAGTGCCCACAGCGCCGCGACCGGTGCGGCGAGCCATCGCGCATCGACGTGGCCGAGCGCGAGCTGGACCGCGACCGCGATCGCCGCGGCCGGCGCGATCCACATCGTCGCGTAGGTCGCGACCAACCCGGTGCGCTGGAGCCGCTCGGCCTCTGCGGCGGTGCGCCACTCGAGCAGCTTCTTCTTCGTGATCCACAGGCGGAGCGCGACCCGCGCGATCGCGGTGATGCTGAGCAGCGCCTCGGCCGGCGCGCACGCGAGCGAGAACCCCTCCCGGACCAACGAGTGACCGAGGTTGCGGCGCACGACCCGCGCGTGCTCCGCCGGCGCGACCTCCTTCGGCCGGCGCTCGAGGTCGGTGAATGCGGCGAGCACCGGCGGTGCGACCGCCATCGCGATCGCGAGACCGAGTGCGAGCCACGCGGCACCGGGCAACGTCCAGCCGAGCGCGAGCAGAGCGACGATCGCGATCGGCACGACGCTGCGCCGCAGGTTGTCGAGGATCTTCCAGCGCGAGAGCCACGAGATCGGGTTGCGCGGCCGGCGCGGGCTCGGCACGTGCCACCACAGCCAGCGCGCGATCTGCCAGTCGCCGCGGATCCACCGCGCGCGCCGGCTCGCGTCGACCAGATACGTCGACGGGAAGTCCTCGAACACGAGGACGTCGCTGACCAGGCCCGCGCGGCCATACGCGCCCTCGAGCAGATCGTGGCTGAGCACGCGGTTGTCGGGCAGCACGCCGCCGAGCACGCTCTTGACTGCATCGACGTCGTAGATGCCCTTGCCGATGAACGAGCCCTCCGCGAACAGGTCCTGATAGACGTCGGAGACCGCACGCGTGTACGGATCGATGCCGGGCTCCCCCGCGAACAGCTTCGCGAACCGGGTGCGATGCGCGCTACCGAGCGCGATGCCGACCCGCGGCTGGAGGATCGCGTAGCCGTGAGTGACGCGGCCGCGCTTCGGATCGATGACCGGGCGGTTGAGTGGATGCGCCATCGCCCCGACGAGCTCGCGCGCGGCATCGCGAGGCAGCTCGGTATCCGCGTCGAGGACGAGCACGTAGCGGGTTTGTGCGAGCCGGGCGAGCGGGCCGACGATCGCCGCGAACCGTTCGGGCTCGCCGCGGAGCAGCGCGTTGAGATCTTCCAGCTTGCCGCGCTTGCGCTCCCAGCCCATCCACACGCGGTCGCGCGCTTGGTATCGGCGTGCGCGCTGGAGCAGGAAGAAGCCACCGGTGTGCGCGGGGTCGGCATACTTCGCGTTCAGCGCCTCGATCGCGGCGCTCGCGTGCGCGAGGAGCTCCGCATCGTCGGGGAGGTGCTCGCTCGCCGCATCGCGATAGTCGCCGATCAGCGCGAACGCGAGGTGCGGGTCGCGATTCGCGAGGAATCGGACCTCGAGGAGCTCGACCAGGTGATCGATCGCTTCGACGCTGGTCAGGATCACGGGGACCGCGACGAGCGTCTTGTGCTCCTCGGGAATTCCCGACGAAAAGTCGAGCCGCGGCAGCGGTTCCGGCTTGATCGCGAGCGTCGCGGCCCAATGAACGAGCGAGATCGACAGCTGACTCGCGCAGATCGCGACGACGCCGGCCCACGCGACGAGCCACTCCCAGCGGTGGAGGTGGGACCACATCATCCCGGCGACGAGTCCCGCGGCCGCGAGCGTGATCGCGGCGATCAGCCCGAGGTACGCGACCATGCTGATGCCGCGGGCGACGCTGCGCCGGATCTCGGGATGGGGCGGGCGCTCCGCGAGCGCGAGCGCGAGTGCGCGGTGGCCGCGATCGATCAGGAAATAGCCGACGTGACGCTCGCGGCCTTCGGGCTCGGCTGCGGCGAGCGCGATCGCTTGGCTCGCGACCGCGCGCTCCTCGTACTTGCCGCGCGCTGCGAGCTGCTCGACGACGTGGCGATAGCGATCGCGCGTCGCGAACTCCATCTGTGCGTACGCGCCGGCGGGATCCTCGCGCAGTACTTTGTCGACGACCGACAAGCCTTCGACGAACTCGCGCCAGTCGATCGCGTCGAGCGTGCGCAGGCTCGTGATGCTGTTGCCGACCGCGACCTGATCCGCGGCTTGGCTCTGCGCAGCCTGCTGGAACATGCCCTCGACGGTCTGGCCCTGGGCTTCGAGCCGCTGATCGAGCCACGCGAGCGGCAGCGTCGATACCGCACCTTGCCCCTGGAGCCGGCTCGCGACCTCGGCGACGAACGGCACGGTCAGCGGCAGGTCCGCCGTGACGAGCTCGGCGAGCACGCGAACGACCTTCGACGGATCGCCCGCCGCGCCTTCGAGCAGGCGATCCGACCACTGCGCGGCAAGCTCGCGCTCGCGCCGGCCCGCCGTCACCGCGGCGATCACGCGGCGCAGATTCTCGATCAGCGCGAGCCGCAGCATGATCGGCACGGCCCACAGCTCGCCGAGGCGGAGCGGCTGGATCGTCTGATACGCGGCGATGAACGCGCGCAGCGTGTCCGCGTCGACATGCCCGTGCGAGTGCGAGATCAGCTCGAGCGCGAGGTCGTAGACGCGCAGCGTGTTCGAGATCAGGTTCGGGAGCGCGCGGCTGTAGTTCTTCGGCAGGTGGCGCTCGGAGATCCGGATCTGCTCTTCGATCAGGTGGTAGTTGTCGACGAACCATTCCGCCGCCGGCGTGATCTGGCGCCCGCGCGCGACTGCATCGGCGACGAGGGCGTATGCGTCGGCGAGCGCGGTGTGATTCGCGGCGAGCCGCTGGAGCAACATGCCGCGCGCGTCGGCGGGGCCGAGCTGGTGCGTGGTCGCTAGAGACTTCGCGTGGGCTTCGAGCTGACTGGCGCTGAAGAGCTCGGCGCGTAGCGGCTGCTCGTTGGGGTCCGAGCCCATGTGGCTACGCATATGTGAGCAAACACCGTGCCGAGAGGTTCTCGCAGAATCACCCTACAGGGCTTTCGATGCGAGCGGTGCCGCCCGGGCGGGCGTTCTCGCGCAGCCTATGCGTGCTCGTGCGCGTGGTGCGGGTCGCCGTGATCGTGGGAATGCTCGTGATCGAGCGCGGCGTGCTCGTGCGGATGCGAATGCTCGCCGACGAACGGCGGATCGTGAACGTGCGTGTGATGGCCGTCGTCGTGGCGATGCAGATGGGCGTGGGTGATCGCCGCGTGGTGATGAAAGTGGCCGTGCTGCTCCGACAGGTGCAGCCACACGCCGATCGCGAACAGCGCGAGCGCGGCGAACGCCCAGATCCCGAGCGCACGCTCGCCGGCGAGCCAGGCGACGAGCGCGCCGATGAACGGTGCGAGCGCGAACACCGAGCCGGTCCGCGCCGCGCCGATCCGCCGCTGCGCCAGGATGTACAGCGCGAGCGACAGGCCGTAGGCGGTCGCACCGCACGCGAGCAACACCAGTACGCGCGTGACCTCGGGCCACGGTTCGCCAAACGCGAGCGCGAGCGCGCCGGTGAGCGCCGCACCGATCGTCGCCTTCCCCGCCACGACGTCGAACGGCTCGCGCGACGACAGCGGTTGGGTCAGCGTGTTGTCGAGTGCCCACGCGAGCGTCGCGCCGACCACGGCCGCGGCGCCGAGGACGCCGCCGGTACCGCGCGCGGACGCGTCGAGTGCGAGTGCCGCGCCTCCGCTCGCCATCAGCGCGACCGCGATCCACACGCGGCGACCGATCAGCTCGCGATGGATTACCGCGGCGAGGACGACGGTGAACACCGCCTCGAGGTTCAAGAGCAGCGATGCGGTCAACGCACCGGCGCGCTGGAGGCCGACGACGAGCAACACCGGCGCGATCGCCGCACCGGCGAGTGCGATCGCTGCGAGCCGCGGAGCATCGCTGCGCTGTAACGAGAATGCGCGATCGCGGCGCACGATCCGCGCGCCGTGCCCGATCGCGGCAGCCCCGGCGTAGAGCAGACATGCGGTCGCGAACACGCCGCCGCCGGCCCACGCGATGATCGGCGCGGATACGCCGAACATCACCGCCGCAGCGATCGCCGTGAGGACGCCGAGTCGCATGCCGCGATCATAACCGGCTAGACTCGCCGCGTGCACGACGATGCCGCGATCGCGTACGACGCGTGGCAAGAAGGCCGCACCGGCTTCGACTACGCCGCGTTCGTCGCACTCGCGCTCGCCGAGTACGAGCGGCGGTTCCCGACCCACGCGCCCTACAAGCCGTTCTCGACGGAACGCTGCGGCGGCCCCGACTACAAGCGCCACAAGATGGACGTCTACTGCACGTTCTGCCGCGGCCTCGTCGGCGGTCGAATCTCGATGATGGCGAACCCGGCCGCGTTGCCGCGCGTCGCGAAGCACACGACCGGCTGCGCGCTCGCCTGCCTCGCCGGGCTGCGCGAGATGCAGCCGCCCGGAACCCACGGCCTCGTCGACGAAGATCGCGTGTTCTGAAAACGCGCACTCTTTGCGCGCCGAGGCCCGCGGATTCGGCGCTACGCTGGAGCCGCGATGGAGACCCCACTCACGCCGCTCGAGTTCGCCCGCCGCTCTCGGTCGCTCTACCCCGATCGGCTTGCCGTCGTCGACGGCGAGCTCCATCTGACCTACGACCAGTTTCTCGATCGCTGCGATCGCTGGTCGAGCGTGCTCCAGCGCTGGGGCGTGAACCACGGCGATCGGGTCGCGTACATCGCGCCGAACACGCACGCCCAGCTCGAGGGGTTCTACGCGGTGCCGCAGCTCGGCGCGGTGCTCGTGCCGCTCAACTATCGGCTCACGGCGGACGACTTCGCGTACATGATCGAGCACAGCGGCTCGAAGGTCGTGTGCGTCCACGCCGACTACCTCGCGATGTGCGAGCCGCTCCGCGCGCGTTGCCCGCGCGTCGAGCACTGGGTCGCACTCGAGGGCGCGCACGCCGGGTTCGAGGACTACGAGGCGCTCGTCGCCGCCGCGTCGCCCGCGTTCGAGCGGCCGGCGATCGCCGAGTCGGACCTCCTGACGATCAACTACACGAGCGGCACCACGTCGCGGCCGAAGGGCGTGATGATCACGCACCGCAATGCGTGGGTGAACAGCGTCGGCACGCTCGTCCATCACCCGATGACGCCTGCGGATCGCTACCTGTGGACGCTGCCGATGTTCCACGCGAACGGCTGGACGTTCACGTGGACCGTCACCGCCGTGGGCGCGCTCCACGTGTGCCTGCGCAAGGTCGCACCGGCCGAGATCTTCGCGGCGATTGGCGCCGAGCGGATCACGGCGCTGTGCTGCGCGCCGACCGTGTTGATCGGGATCGCGAACGCACCGCACGCACAAGTCCCGCGCGGCGTGCGCGTGCTCACCGCGGGCGCCCCACCCGCCCCCGCGACGATCGAGCGGATCGAAGGCGAGCTCGGCTGGACCGTCACCCAGGTCTATGGCCTCACCGAGACCGCGCCGTTCATCACGATCTGCGAGCCGCGCGAGGATCACGCCGCGCTGTCCTCGGCCGAGCGCGCGACGATCAAGGCGCGTCAGGGCGTCGAGCTCGTCACCAGCGGCGAGCTGCGCGTCGTCGACGAGCACATGCGCGACGTCCCGCGCGACGGCAAGACGATCGGCGAGATCGTGGTCCGCGGCAACGTCGTGATGGCGGGCTACTACAACGACCCCGGTGCGACCGAGACCGCATTCGCCGGCGGCTACTTCCACAGCGGAGATAGCGCCGTGGTCCACCCGGATGGCTACGCCGAGATCCGCGATCGGATGAAGGACGTGATCATCAGCGGCGGCGAGAACATCTCGTCGATCGAGGTCGAGGCGATGTTGCTGCGCCATCCCGCGGTTCAGGAAGTCTCCGTCGTCGGGCTACCGCACGAGAAATGGGGAGAGGCGCCGTACGCGTTCGTGGTGCTGAAGCCCGGTGCGAGTGCCACCGATGCCGAGCTGCGCCAGTTCGCGCGCGACCATCTCGCGCACTTCAAGGCGCCGCACGGGTTCACGTTCCTCGCCGAGCTGCCGAAGACCGCGACGGGAAAGGTCCAGAAGTTCGTGCTCCGCGGCGGCCGCGCCGCGATCGCCCGCCAGTGATCGAGGTCCCGATGATGCAATCGATTCGGTTCATGAGAACCGATCCGATCCACTCGCTCTGCCTCGGCGGCGAATGGGCCTGCGCGCACGGCGACTTCGCCGGGCTGCGCGATGTCGCCCGTCAGCTCGAGACCTACGTCCCCGAGGTTCGCGCCGAGCTTCGCGAGCTCGAAGCGGCTTGTCGCGACGACATCGACCACGCGACCGCGATGTGGGTCCAAGTAGAGCGCCGGATCACGCGTGGACGACCCGCTTCAACCGCTTGACCACGACGGCGAGGATCGTGACAGCCTTGGAGACGATGGAACCGGGCCGCATATCGTGACGTTCAGCAATGCGCGTGCCTGCCGTGGCTGAACGGTACGGATCTAAAATTCGTCTCGAACGAGCCAAACCGCGCACGTGCCGGGGCGCCCGATCCCCGATCGCGCGCTATCGTGGAGAATCGTGGCCGACCTGAGCGTGCTCGTCACCGGCTCGACCGGAGGTCTCGGCGAGCTGGTCGCCGAGCAGCTGGTTCGCGAAGGCGCGCGCGTGATCGTTCACGGCCGGACCCGCGAGCATGTCGCGCCGGTCGCCGCGCGGCTCGGCGTCCGCGGCCTCGTCGCGGATCTCGCGTCGCTGAACGACGTGCTGCGCCTCGCCGACGAGGTCGGCAAGATCGACCTGCTCGTCAACAACGCCGCCGTCGGGTTCGGTCGCGACCAGATGTATCGCGAGGTCAGCTACGACGGCTTCGAGCTGCGGTTCGCGGTCAACTACCTCGCGCCGTACGTGCTGACCCACGCGCTGCTCGATCGCGTGAAGGCGGTTGTCCAGGTCGCGTCGATCGGCCAGCGCGCGCTCGACTTCGATGACCTGATGATGGAGCGCGACTACGACGGCATCGTCGCGTATCGCCGCAGCAAGCTCGCGCTCGTCACCCACGCGTTCGTGCTCGCCGCGGAGCAGAAGGTGCCGATCAACTCGCTGCACCCCGGCACGTTCCTCGACACCGGGATGGTCCGCGAATCCGGCATCACACCGCTCGGCACGGCGCAGGCCGGCGCCGATGCGATCCGGTTCGTGATCGATCGGACGCTCGCCGGCGTGACCGGCACGTTCTTCGACCAGTACGCCCCGGCGCGCGCCGACCCGCAGGCCTATTCGCCGGATGCGCGAGATCGCTTGCTGGCTCGCACGCGCGCGCTCGTCGCACCGTGGGTGCAGAGCGAGCGGTACGCGCACGGGTGAGATTTCTGATCAGTAGCGGCTCGGCGAGACCGCAACCACGGGAATGTCGACTTCGATCAGCTCCGCCTCGACGATATCGAACGGGTCCTGGACGTCGTCCGCTACAGCGGCCTGACGGCGCTTGCGAACCGTATACACGATACCGGCGGCAGTGGCAGCGGCCGCGAGTCCACCGATGATGATCCATTGAGTACGCATGCGCTCGAAGAGAGCAACGCACGTGCCGTTACTTCGGCATCGTGTTCGCGGCCGGCGGCACGTCGGGTGAGGCCGGCGCGATCGGCGCCGCGGTGGCTTCGGTCTTGTGCGTGTCGAGATCGCGCTGGAGGTTGTCGAGCTGCGTTCCCGAGAGCTGTTGGCGACAGGGATCGAGCTCCTGTTGGGTCTTCGCGAGCAGCACGCACTTGCGCAGCTCGACAGGCCACGCGTCGCTGATGCAGTGACGCTCGATCGCGGGCTTCGCTTGATCGCTGCCGGGCATCAGCTTCACCGCCTGGGTCGCGACCTCGGGACACGGCGCCGGATCCGCGGCTGGGACCGCGGCGACGGTTGGCTCGGCCGGCGAGGGTGCGCCCGAATGACTGCATGCGACGACGAATGCGAGGAGGCATAGGCGAGTCATGCTCCAAGCGTGGCACCAAATCGCGTGTCAGCCCCCTTCGTTATGATCGATCGGTGGAGCTCGTAGTCGCCGAAAAGCCGTCCGTCGCGCGCGATCTCGCACGCGTGCTCGGCGTGCGAGCCTCCGGCAAGGATGCGTTCGAGGGCAGCGACTACGTGATCACGTGGTGCATCGGCCACTTGGTCGAGCTCGAGGAGCCCGGCGCATACGAAGACGCGTGGAAGCCGTGGCGGCTCGATGCGCTCCCGATGCTCCCTCGCGAGTTCAGGCTGCGTGCGTCGGCGCACGCTGCGGGACACCTGCGCGCGGTGCGTGCGCTCCTGCGCGATCGCCGCTTCACCGGCGCGATCAACGCGTGCGATGCCGGGCGCGAAGGCGAGCTGATCTTTCGCTACGTCTATCAATTTTCGGGGGCGCGCGTGCCGGTGCGCCGGCTGTGGATCTCGTCGATGACCGACGAGGCGATCCGGCGCGGGCTCGCAGCACTGCGACCTTCGGTGCAGCTAAATCCGCTCGCGGATGCGGCACGCTCGCGCTCCGAGGCGGACTGGCTCGTCGGCATGAACGCGACGCGCGCGGTGACGGTGCGCAATCGCGAAGGTGGCCACACGTCGCTGTACTCGATCGGCCGCGTCCAGACACCGACGCTCGCGATGATCGTCGCGCGCGAGCAAGCGATCCGGGCGTTCGTACCGCGCGACTACTGGGAAGTTCGCGCCGAGCTCGCGACCGCCGAGGGCAAGGCGTTCGGCGCGATCTGGAAGCACGGCGCGGTCACCCGGCTCGGCGCGGCGGCACTCGCCGACGAGATCGTGACGCGCGATCGGCCGGTCACGCCGATCGTCGAGAGCGTGAAGGCAAAGTCGGTGCGCGAGCCGCCGCCGCTGTTGTTCGATCTGACGTCGCTCCAGCGGACCGCGAACCGCCGGTTCGGGTTCACGGCGACGCGCACGCTCGAGCTCGCGCAGGCGCTGTACGAGCGCCACAAGATCCTGACGTACCCGCGCACCGACTCGCGCTATCTGTCGAACGATCTCGCGGGCGAGCTCCCGCAGCTGTTCGGCGCGCTCGGTCAGGTCGCGGACTACGCGCCGTTCGTCGCGCCGCTGCTGGCGGGCCCGGTGCCGCGACCGCGCCGCGTGTTCGACGACAGCAAGGTTCACGATCACCACGCGATCATCCCGACCGGCGCGACGGTGCACCTGGACTCGCTCGATCGCGACGAGCGCCGGCTGTTCGATCTCGTCGCCCGGCGGTTCATCGGTGCGTTCCACGGCGATGCCGAGTTCGCGGTGACCGAGGCGTGGATCCGCGTCGGTGTTGCGGCGCCGATGCCGCGGGTCGAGGCGAAGCAAGGTGAGCCGGTGATCCTGGACGCGGTGCCGCCGCCGCCGGATCGTTACTTCGCGCGAGGCCGCGTGCGCACGGCGGCAGGTTGGCAGGTTGTCGCCGGGATCGATGAAGCGAGTGCCTCGCGCGGCGCGGGTGATGGTGATGACGGTGGTGACGCGAACGCGGTACTGCCGCCGCTCGTCGAGGGCCAGCAGCTGACCGGCACGTACACGCCGCGCGCGAAGCAAACCACGCCGCCGCCGCGCTACACGGAAGCGACCCTGCTCGGCGCGATGGAATCCGCCGGCAAGGCGATCGACGACGAAGCGCTACGTGCTGCGATGAAGGACAGCGGGCTCGGTACGCCGGCGACGCGCGCGGCGATCATCGAGACCCTGCTGAAGCGCGGCTTCATCGTCCGCGAGCGCCAGCACTTGCTGCCGACGGATACCGGAACGGCTCTGATCGAAGCGCTGCCGGTCGCGAGCCTCGCGTCACCCGAGCTCACCGGCAACTGGGAGGCGCGGCTCTCCCGGATCGCGCGCGGCGAAGACTCGCGCGGCGCGTTCATGGCGGATATCGAGCGATATGTGGCCGATCTCGTCGACGCGATCAAGCGATCGACACCTGCGCCGCCCCCCGCGAATCAACCGCCGCCAGCGTGGGAGACGAAGAAGTCCGGCGGCAGCACGAACGGATCGGGCAAGAAGAAGCGTGGCGCGCGCAAGCCTGCCTCCGGACGCGCCGGATCGTCGACACGTCCGTCATCAGCCCCACGTGGGGCCGACGCGTCGCCACGCGGCGCGATGGGATCAACAGCCACGTCGCATACGCCGTCGCCAACTGACTCTTCAGCCCCACGTGGGGCCGGTCCATCTCCGCGCGGCGCGTCGCCAGGTTCTGTTCCGACGTCGTCGAGGATCGACCTCCACCACGATGCATCGATCATCGCGGCGCTGCGTTCGCAGCCAGGCGCCGGCTTCGCTTCCCATCCAAACGCACCGCCGGTCGCGCGCCCACCGGCGCCAACGCCAGCGAACGCGCCACGAACCGAGTCGCGGGCCGCAGCACCTGTCGCCAAATCAGCGAAGACGCCGAAGTCTCCCAAGGCGAAGGCGGAGCTGCGTTGTCCGCGCTGCGGTGCCGGCACCCTACTCACTGGTTCGCGCGGCTGGGGTTGCTCGCGCTGGCGCGAGGGCTGTCGCTTCGTCGTGTGGTTCGAGATCGGCGGCAAGAAGCTCACGACCACGCAGCTGCGCGAGCTCGTCACGAAAGGCTCGACGACCAAGAAGCTCGCCGGTGGCGAAGCGCG
>Ga0105245_10000154_pt1 | contig 64422 bp, 50 predicted proteins | sample KBSM54metaG_FD_81523 | JGI IMG/M metagenome (GOLD analysis project Ga0105245, IMG submission 81523) | Miscanthus rhizosphere microbial communities from Kellogg Biological Station, Michigan, USA - KBS M5-4 metaG | ecosystem: Host-associated > Plants > Roots > Rhizosphere > Soil | place... | reverse complement strand
GCTCCTTTGCCGGTCTCTGGCGCGCCGAATATCTCGGGATATCGTCTTCACGGGAATCCCCCGGAAGGCCATCACGCTGCTTGCCCTCGCCGGATGCCTGGCTGCCTATGCGCATGAGACCCGGCGCAAAGACCGCTCGGGGCTGGAGTCCAATCTGTCCATCGGCCGGGATACCCGGAAATTGGTGAATGAATTGAGAGAGATCAATATTCAGCCGGCCGCGGGAAGCCGCATTCTGTTTCTCAACGATCCCTTCCCGGAGGAATGGACCACGTTCTTTGTGGCAACCCTAATGTGGAAAGATCACTCGCTGCATATCAATTTGCAGAATCAGGTGCATCTCGGGCCGGAAGAAATGGCGCGCATGGACTACGTCATCGATTTCGCGGATAAGCACTTCTTCATCGTTCGCAAACCGCTGTAATACCTGGTGGGAGCGACTAATTCAGGAAGTAGGTCCGATACAGTGTATCGCGCTGTTTCGGGATGAAGCCCGCATCGCGGATCAGGCGGCGCAGCTCTTCCTCGGTGGCCTGATGATGCGTGCCGGCGGCGCTCACCACGTTTTCCTCGATCATTACGCTGCCGACGTCATTTCCGCCGAAGCGCAGGCCGATCTGGCAGGTCTTGAGTCCCGGAGTCACCCAGGATGACTGAATGTTGAGGATGTTTTCGAAATAGCAGCGTGATAGCGCCAGCATCTTCAAGTACTCAACCGCGGTAGCTTCTTCTTTGACGAAGCGTCCCAGCGACGTGAGCTCCCGCTGGAAGCTCCATGGAATGAAGGCTGTGAATCCGCCCGTGTCGTCCTGAATCTGGCGGACGATATCGAAATGATTCATCCGCTGCTCGATGGTCTCGCCGGTGCCGAACATCATCGTGGCCGTCGAGCGCAGACCCACCGCGTGACACGTCCGGTGCACGTCGATCCAATCCTGTGTGCCGCACTTCAGCCGGCTAATGCGATGACGAACCTGCTCGTCGAGAATTTCGGCTCCTCCGCCGGGCAGGGAATCCAGCCCGGCGTCGCGCAGACGTGACAGCGTGTCATACAAGGTGAGACCGCTGACTTCCGCGATGTTCATAATCTCGGGCGCAGAAAAACAATGGCACCAGATGTCGAAGCGCTGCTTGATCGAGCGCAGCAGATCTTCGTACCATTCGATCTTCAGATCGGGATGCAGCCCGCCTTGCATCAGGATGCCCGTGCCGCCCAGGTCGATGGTTTCCTGGATCTTACTGAAAATGGTTTCCTGCGGCAGAAGGTAGCCCTCGGCGTGCCCCATGGGACGATAGAACGCGCAGAAACTGCAATACTCCGTGCAGAAATTGGTGTAGTTGATATTGCGGTCGATGATGTAACTGACTATGCCCTCGGGGTGCAGCTTGCGGCGCACCGCGTCGGCGGCCATCCCGATGCCGATCAGGTCATCGCTCCGGAACATCTCGATTGCTTCAGCGCGCGTCATCATACAGATACTCCCGGTATCATAACTCGGTCGAGCCGCAGCGCGTGCTGGATGTACAGGCGCATCCCCTCATAGTCCCGTTCGCCCAGCTCGAACACGATGTGCTGCGTAAGATAGCGGCGGACGACCTCTTCACTAAAATGGCGGGCGGCAGATTCCGCGCGAACCATGTCATCCATGTGCGCCAGGCCGTAACGGCAGGATTGCAGGAACGCCCGTCCGTTCGCCTCGCGAATCACTTCTTTGCGGCCTGCCCACACCGCGAACACCATCGGCAGGCCAGTCATGGCGACCCATTCCGCTCCCAGGTCCAGCGTTTCGTAAGGCAGCGTGGCAGGATCCACGCGCAGAGCCGCGTCGCCGATCAGCAGAGCCGCGTCGGCCTTGGCAAGCATTTCTTCCAGCGCGGCAGGATGCGAAAACACCTTCGGACGAACGCCAAAGCGTTCCGCCAGGATCACCTGGGACAGCATGGCCGAAGTCCGTGAGCCCGAATCGGTTGCCAGCGTGCGGACATCGCGGAAAGAGACCTTCGAAATGAGCAGAATGCTCCGCACGGGGCCGTGGCAGGCGATGCCGGTGCCGGGAAAATAGTCCATCCCCTGGCGAGCCATTTCTATGACCGGAACGATCCCGATATCGGCCTCGCCGCGGGCGAGCTGATCGGCACATTCCGAGGGCAGGGCAAAGCGCAGATCGAAGGTCCCCTGAAGGCTGGGGTCGTGCAGCAGCCCCCATACCAGCGGAACCGTGTTTAGGTAGCTGACGGCGCATACGCGCGGCCGGGAAAGGTCAACGGGGTCCAATTGCTGATTTTAGCACTGGCACTGCGTAGCTATGGCCTAGTACGAATGGTACATGGAACAGTTTAGTCGTCGTGTTATCTTTCCAATAAGGGGACTACCCGCGTTCCGCCCCTCGGAGAATCCTGATAATGAAGCTCTTATGGTGTAGTCTGCTGGTCGCGAGTGTCCCTGGGTGGGCCCAAAATTCCCCCACGATTAACGAACTCCCATCCCGGGAGTTTGGGCAAGGGAAGCTGCTGACCCAGGTCACGTCCAACTCCCCCAATCTGATAGAAGGACGGGAGCTGAACTCACCGCTGGGCTTGGCGTTCGCTCCATCCGGCAATATTGTGTACGTCGCGGATACCAACAACCATCGCGTACTGGCATGGCGCAACTCCTCAAGTTTGACGAAAGGAAACCCGGCCAACAAGGTCATCGGGCAGCGGGACTTTAGCTCGAACCTTGCCCAAGGACCAGGTCACGACTTGTCCTCAGGCCTGACCTTTCCCACCGGAGTGGCCGTCGATTCTGCCGGGAACCTTTATGTGATCGATGCCGGAAACAACCGTATCGTGCGGTATCCCAATCCCTTCACTCAGACTACCGACCCGCCTTCGTTGGATCTGGTGATCGGACAGAAGACGCAAAGCAGCGGAAACCAGCCCAATGAAGGACTGCCTAAGCCGACCGCCAAGACTCTTTCGATGACCCCGGGGGGAAGTGTTCTGCGAACCGCAATCGCATTCGACGCGCAGGGCAACCTGTGGGTAACGGACGCCGGAAACAACCGCGTCTTGCGATTTCCAGTAGCGCAGCTGGCCGCTGGGACTATCGAGCCGGCCGCTGATCTGGTCCTCGGGCAGCCGGACTTTATCTCTAATACCGTCGGGCCCTGCGGCAATTGCCAGATCAACACCTCCGTGCTGCTGCAGCCCCAGAGTCTAGCCTTCGATTCGAGCGGCGCGCTATACGTCGCCGATGGCTATGCGCGGGTGCTGTACTATGCAACCCCCAGCAACGGTTTTCCGGCAAGTAAAATCCTGGGTGTGACTCCCACGCCGGCTCCGGGCCAGCAGTCCAGGCCGATTCCGAACGAGTACACCTTGGGGAACAATTTCGTAAATTCTCCTTTAGCGGTATTCACAAGCGGCACCACCGTATTCGTGGCCGACACGTTTGCCAACCGGGTGGTGCGTTACAGTTCGGCCGCTCAATACACTCCCACCGATACAGCGCCTTCGCCACGCAGTGAAGCTGTTATCGGACAAGTCGATTTTTTGACTGGAAAACCCAATCGCGGACTGGGCCAGGCCGATGCCAACACGCTGGTCTTACCCTCCGGAGGCGTCTTCGACACGGCTGGTAATTTGTGGCTGACGGACGCGGGGAACAATCGAGTGCTCTCGTATCCCTCCAATCCAACCTTGACGTTCACTTCCGCCAACGTTGTGGTGGGCCAGACGGATTTCCCGTTCGTTGCGCCGAACTTGATCGAAGGCCGTGAAGTATGGATTTACAACAGCACCCCGGGTGGTGGAATCGTGGTGGATAAGAGTTCGACCCCCCCCCACCTTTATATCGCTGATACCTATAACAACCGGATTCTCGGTTTCCGGGACGCCCGCGCAGTGGGAACCGACGCGCGCTCGATTCTCACCCAGAAGGCTGACTTGGTCATCGGGCAGCCGGCCAACGACTTTTTCCGTTCCATCATCAACTATCCGAATGGGGACTCCGACTTGCCTACCAGGACGGGTCTACTTCGCCCCGTGGGCCTGGCAATCGATGAAAACGGAAACTTGTGGGTGGCCGACTCCGGCAACGGCCGTGTTCTCCGCTTTCCCGCGCCGTTTGCCCAACAAGGCGATCAGTCGGCGGACTTGGTGATTGGCCAGAGCAGTTTCACCAACAAAGATCAGAGCGCCACCGCGCAGACCATGAACACCCCCTACGGTGTGGCTCTTTTTCCGGATGGCCGGATGGCGGTTTCCGACGCCTTCTACAATCGCGTCTTGATATTCAGTAAACCGCTTTCGACCGGCGCGGCCGCCTCGAGTGTCGTTGGGCAGCAGACGTTCGCGTCCGTCGGGACCTCCAACACGCTAGCCGGCCTCAACACCCCGCGTAATCTGGCCACCGATTCGTCCGGCCGTCTGTACGTCTGTGATTCCGGGAACAACCGAATACTGGTATTCACGCCGGGAATTTCGCAGACCGGCGCCGCGGCCGCCTTCAATTTTCCGAATTTCCAACAGCCGCAGGGCATTGCCGTGAGCGCTATCACTGGCGAGATGTGGGTGGCTGCCGGCAGTGCGCTGTATCACCTGCCAGAGGTCACCAGCTTTCAGAACACCAGCACGATCCTCCAGACCATTCCGTCGAACACGCCGATGACGGTGGCGCTGGATTCGTTCGAAAATCCGATCGCAGGCGAGGCGCTTAACCGGATTACGTTCTATTTTGCCAAGCTCGCCGTCCGGAACGCATTCACCTTTACTTCCACCCGGCCCTACGCTCCGGGAATGTGGGTGCAGGCCGCGCCGATTGGCAAGCTCGTCAACGTCCCCGACGAGGTCCACGAAACGCCGCCCTATCCCAGGACGGTGTCGGGTCTTCAAATGCTCGTGAACGGGGTTCCTTCGGGGATCTACGCCATCGTCAACAAGACATCGATTAACTTCGTGATTCCCTGGAGTGCTGCCCAGGGGAATGCAGAGTTTCTGCTTTTCAATCCAACCACCCAAGAAATTGTGGCCGCGGGAACATTCTTGATCTCCGCCGCGGACCCGGCGTTCAAAACGGTGAATGGCATCGGCACAGGGCAGGTCCTGGCCACCAACTTCGACGATGGCACGCTGAACGGTCCCCAGCATCCGGTGGGACTTGGAAAGATCCTGGTTCTAGCCCTGACTGGTCAGGGCCTGGTGAACAATCCACCGGCGGATGGCAACCCTCCTCCAACCGGGGTTCTACTGCCTACGTCGGATCTGCCCGTCGTGACCATCGGCGCTGTGAACATACCGAACGAAAACATCCTGTTCTCAGGCCTGGATCCGACTTACCCTGGGTCCTGGACCGTGATCATCAAGGTTCCGGATGTCTCCCAAGGAGGACCCGCTCCCGGGAATAATATTCCCATCCTGGTGCGATTCCGCGATATTCCGAGCAACTGGGGTTTTGACCCGAGTAACAGCAACAACGATATCCAGTTGACGGTGCCCAACGGCCGGATCACGACGATCGCCGTGAAATAAACTCGCGACGGCTAATCGTCGTTGCTAAATATCGATCCGATTACGTTGAGACCCTTGTGCTCGTCGCCGCCCGAACGATAAGGCGCCAGCTCGCGGCGCATCTTCTCCAGCGTCAAGCTCTGGATGATGATGCGTCCCGGGCCGGTGAGCGTCGCCAGGAACAGGCCCTCGCCGCCGAAGATCGCGGTCCGAATACCGCCGGCCAGCTGGATGTCGTACTGCACCGTCTCCTCGAACGCCACGATGCAGCCCGTATCCACCTGCATGGACTCGCCGGCTGCCAGCGTAAATTCGACAAAATCGCCGCCCGCATGAATGAATACCGTTCCCGGCCCGGTGAGCTGCTCCAGGATAAATCCTTCGCCGCCGAAGAAGCCCGCGCCCAATCTCTTCACCAGTGCAATGTTTAACGTCGTGCTGGATTGCGCCACGACAAACGCATCGCGCTGGACGAAGATACTCTGCCCGGGTTTAAGATCGAACGCCTGCACCCGGCCCGGGTAGCTTCCCGCGAATCCGACTTCGCCCGGCGTCGAAGCGCGGAAATAGGTCATGAAAAGCGACTCACCCATCAGCTTGCGCTTCAATGCGCCCCAGATTTTCTCGCCCAGGGTTTCACCGGTCATGCGGGTCTCCCAGGCGACCTGCGGCTGCTTGTAGACCATCTTCCCGGCCTCGGCGAACAACTCCTGCCCGGGTTGCAGCCGGATGCGAATCACCTGAAGGTTATCGCCCTGGATCGTATAATCCAGCGGCTGGTGCACCACGGGCGGAATAATTGCGGCCGTGTTAGCACCGGAGCTGCCAGAGGCAGCGTTTACTGACGCCCCGCAGTTGGTGCAGAATCGACCCGTATCCGGAAGCTGACTGCCGCATTGAACACAAAACGCCATGATTACCTTGACCTCCGTAGAAAATTAGTTGAGTAAGAAGCTGTGCCCTCGGGAGGGCTGCAGAACATCCAAACGGAATTCTTTGCGGATCACTTCCGCAAGCGCGGCGCCCTGGGCCGGCTCGCCATGCACCAGAAATACTTTCTTCAGTCCCGGGGCCAGCGGGCGCATCCATTCGATCAGCTCGCCCTGATCGGCGTGACCGCTGAGCTCATCGAGCGAAACCACTTCGGCGCGAAGCTGCACTGGCTCGCCGAAGATCGGAACTTCACGGTCGCCATTGAGGATCTTGCGGCCGAGCGTGTTTTCAGCCTGGAACCCCGTGATCAGCACCGTATTTCGGGAATCCTCGATGTTGTTGCGCAAGTGGTGCAGGATGCGTCCGCCTTCGCACATCCCCGATGCAGACAGAACCACAAACGGACCATGCAGACCGTTGAGCGCTTTCGATTCGCTGGATTCCCGAATGTACTGCAAGCGTGAAAAGCCGAAAGGATCGTCGCCTTCCTTCAGAAATTTCCCAGTTTCTTTATCGTAGAGCTCCGGATGCTTCCGGAAAACCTCTGTTGCATTCACGGCCAGAGGGCTGTCTACGAAGATCGGGATGGACGGAATCTTGTGTCCGTCCATCAATTGGTGCAGCAGCAGCACCAGTTGCTGGGTACGCCCCACGGCGAAACAGGGAACGATGATCTTTCCGCCGCGGCCCGCGGTCCGATTCACTACGCCGGCCAGCTTCTCGGCCACATTCTCCAGCGGCTTATGGAAACGGTCTCCGTAGGTGCTCTCCATGATCAGATAGTCGGCCGCTTCTGGAGTCCTAGGGTCGTGGAGAATCGGAAGATGTTTGCGGCCCACATCACCCGAGAAGGCCAGGCGCACTCCGTCGGCCTCGATCACCATCGATGTTGCGCCCAGCATGTGCCCGGCCTCATAGGTTTTGTACTTGAAGCCCGGGGCCACTTCCTTGGTTTCGCCCAGCGGAACCGGACGGAAGAGAGGATAGGTCCGCTCGGCATCTTCCGGCAGGTACAGCGCCTCGCACTCGCGATCGTCCCGGCCGATGGCGCGCCGATGCTCGCGCCGCCGATTGCAAAACTCGACGTCTTTCTGCTGCAGGAAGGCTGAATCGGCCAGCATGGGCAGGCTCAGATCCACTGTGGCCGGCGTCGTGTAGATCGGTCCCCGGAAGCCGTTGTGCACCAGCGTAGGAAGGTTGCCGCTGTGATCGATATGGGCGTGAGACAAGATCACTCCATCGATACTTGCGACCGGAAACGGGAAATTGCTGTTTCGTTCAAACGTGTCGCGACGGCGTCCCTGGTATAAACCGCAGTCGAGCAAAAATCGCTTGCCGGCCGCCTCCACGTGATGCATCGATCCGGTAACTGTTTGCGCGGCACCCCAAAATGTGAGCCTCATTCAACTACAATCACTATACGATGAGAGCCGTGGTTTTGTTCCTCGCCGGCGCTTTACTGGTGCCTCAGGCGCTGCTTGTCGCCCAGAAGAAGCCGATAACCCTGGATGCCCTGGAAGCAGCGTCGCGGCTGGCTCCGGAGGGTCCCGGAAATCCGGTGGCGTGGAACGCGGACGGAACCAGGTTCCTTTACCGGCAGGGCCGCCGGTGGATGGTCTACGATCCCTCACTGAAATCGTCCAAAGAATTGTTAGACACTACCGCGCTGGATGCCGCCGCGGTGAAGCCCGCGTCGCCGTCGTCTGGCGATGGACCGCCCCAGCCGTTCGATTGGGAGAATCGGCGCGTGCGCGAAACTCCCGTCCAGTGGAGTTCCCCCGGCAACCAGATCCTCTATTCGACCGGCGGCGATGTGTTCGTAATCGACGCTTCCAGCGGGAAATGGACCCAGCTCACCAAGACACCCGCTCGCGAACGCGATCCCAAATTGTCGCCCGATGGCAAGTCGATCGCATTCCGCCGCGATTGGGATTTGTACACACTCGACATCGCCTCCAAGCGCGAAACTCGGCTGACCACGGGCGGTTCGGATCTAGTGCGAAACGGCGGATTGGACTGGGTGTATCCCGAAGAACTGGATCTGGGGACAGCCTACTGGTGGTCGCCCGATTCCAAGTCCATCGCCTACCTGCAATCCGATCTCAGCCGCGAACAGATTTACCCGCACGAAGACCTCCGCGGGCCGCGGGCGATTTATGAGCCGCAGCATTATCCTCAGGCCGGCGGCAGCAACCCCGATGTTCGCCTGGGTGTTGTGGCCGCCACCGGCGGAAAAACTCTCTGGTTGGACGCCGCGGCATCAGCAGGTGATACACGAGACGAGCATCTGATCGCCCGCGTCACCTGGACGCCCGATTCCCGGAATCTCTACATCGTGCGGCCGAATCGCATTCAGAATCGCATAGAGCTCCTTGCGGTCGCAGTTGCTTCGGGCAAAGCATCGAAAGTTCTGGAAGAGTCCGACCGCTACTGGGTCAACCTGCCCGACGATCCGGTGTTCGTCAATGGCGGGAAGCAATTCCTTACGTTGAGCGAACGCGGCGGATTCCGGCACCTCTATTTGTATTCAGGCGACGGCAAGGAAGTGCGCCAGCTCACCCAAGGATCGTGGGAAGTGGCTAGTATCGCGGGCGTCGATGAGGCCGCGGGCCGCGTATATTTCACCTCCAGCGAAACCAGTCCGCTGGAGCGCCAACTTTACTGCATCCAGCTCACCGGTGCCGATAAGCGTCAGCTCACTACAGGATCCGGCACGCACTCGATCGCCATGGGACCCGGCGCGCACTTCTACCTGGACACGTTCTCGAACGTCTCGTCGCCGCCGCGCACGACACTCTATTCGAGCGATGGCAGGGAACTCGGCGTCTACCGTGAAGCTGACCGCCGTAACGCCGACCAATACCAGATCCTCCCCACGGAGCTGCTCAGCTTCAAGGGTCCCGACGGCACACTGTTCTACTCGCGCCTGATCCGCCCCGCGGCATTCGACGCCGCCAAAAAGTATCCGGCGATTGTGCTGGTGTATGGCGGGCCCGGCGCGCAGGGCGTGCGCAACGCTTGGGGCGGCCTCGATCTCGATCAGGTCTTCGCCCAGTCTGGTTTCGTGGTCTGGCAGATGGACAATCGAGGATCCACCGGCCGCGGGCATGCCTTCGAGACACCTATCTTCCGCAAGCTTGGACCGGTGGAACTGGCCGATCAGGTCGCGGGCGTCGAGCATCTGGTGTCACTGGGATTTGTGGATCGCGCGCGGATCGGTATCCGCGGCTGGAGCTACGGCGGCTTCATGACGCTCAATGCCATGTTGAATGCGCCCGGCGTGTTCAAGGCCGGAATCGCTGGCGCTCCCGTGACGGATTGGCGTAATTACGACACCATCTATACCGAACGCTATATGAGCCTGCCCCAGGACAATCCCGACGGCTACGCGATGACCGCGTTAGCGCCGCAGGCCAAGAATCTCAAGGGCAGCCTGATGATCGCGCACAATATCGAAGACGATAATGTCCTCTTCCAGAACACCGTACAGATGATCGACGCATTGGAGCGCGCGGGCAAACGCTTCGAGATGCAGGTCTATACGCAGAAGACCCACGCCGTGACCGGCGCCGAAGCCCAGCAGCTAAACGCCGCCATGCTCGATTTCTTCGAGCGAAATCTCCGCTAGGTTTGCGGCGCCGATTCCGCCGGCATCCGGCTGACGCGCTCGATCATCAAATCCAGCTCAGGCGATTCCGGCAATTGCAGGCCGAAGTCATTCTCTAACGACGCCCGCAAAGCCGTTGCGCTGGCCAGAATGCGCTTATCCGTTCCATTCTTCCGATGGATGGCGAGGTTGTTGTTGCGTAGCGCGTAGCGTCCCTCCTGAGTCGCTCGCGCGGCAATCAGGATCTGACGAAAGAAGGAGCTCGGGTGGTGGCACAAATGCCAATTGGAGACCTCATAATCCGACGGAAATTGCGGTTCCAGCGTGAACCGGTAGAGCGGCATCCATCGGCCTGCCAAAAAAGCCTCGAGCACGAAACCGTTTTCGAGCGGCAGTAGTCGATGCGGCTCATGTGGAGTCGGCTGTTCGATGTGCGGTTCCAGGCGCAGCGGAGCTGTAAGAACATTGCCGCCAAAGCCAGTGTCGGCGATGTATAGGGCTCCGCCGAGTTCCACCAGCAGCAGCATGTGGCTGCGGGGACCGATCGGATTGCCGGGCACAGCGTTCCACAACACGCGAGCCCCCAGGCTGGTGACGGAGAATCCCAACGCCTCCAGTGCGTTCCGGAACAGAGTATTGTGCTCGAAGCACCATCCGCCGCGGCCGCCCGCCACCAGTTTTGCTTGCAGAGAACCCACATCCAGCTGCACGGGCCAGCCCAGCAGTGGACTCAGGTTCTCGAATGGGATCGCGGCCGGATGCAGGGCGTGCACTGCCTCCAGCGTATCGATTGTGGCAGTGCGCGTTCCGGAATAGCCGATGCGCGCGAGATACGCATCCAAGTCAAATGTCGAAGACACTACTTCTTCCCGGCCGCCGCGTCTTTCAGCGCTTTCAGCCGCGGCAGGTCGCGATCCTCCTCGTGACATGCGGCTTCCATCAGCTCGAACTTCGCATCCCGCTTGAGCGAGGTTGCGATGGTCCACGGCCGCGTATACACCACCGGATCCGTGACGGTCGCCTCATAGTTGATGGTGTCAGGACCTGCCGGCGTGAATCGCTCCACCACATGCTCGGCGTAGCTGACAATCTCGCCGCCCTCGTTCAGCCAGGTCTTGCCATTGAGGTTAGTCGTATCCACAACCAGGGTGTCGCCCTCCCACCGGCCCACCGAATCGCCCTGCCACAAACGCATCGTGTCGGGAAGATGTGCGCGTCCATTCAATGCCACAATGCGCCATGACACCCGCTCCAGCAGAAACACAATGTAATCCGAGGTCTGAATCACGTGCAACGACGTCGGGACATACATCGACCGCGGAACGCCGGCCGGGAAACAGTGCGCCGTCGGATCATCGTAACCGCGTTCGGTCTTGTTTCGGTCGATTCTTTCCTGCACGGCCCACGGCTGCATGGGTAGCTTCCCATCCGGCGGATCGATGATGACGCCTCGCCCGGCCGGAGTCACGTCACTGCCGGCTCTTTTCTCCAGGCCGTAGTTCGCGCCTCCCGCGTCGGGCACATAAAATCCCTGCAGGTCCGGCTTCCCGTCGGTCCTCCGGCGAATGTTCGCCGCCGGTTTCGCGGGCGCCGCGGACGGACGCGACGTTACGGTCATCGACGCCGGCGTCGCGGACGATGTCCCATTGCCCGGATACCACGTTCGTTCCTCGCGCGTGAACGCGCCGTTCGCTTCTTCGGCTTCCGCCTGACACACGTACTCGAAGAGCCTGTCCCGGTCGATCCGCCGCCGCAGCGCGAGGTTGATGGTCCACGGCTTGGTAAACACCTTCGCGTCTTCAATGGCCGCCTGGTACTGAATCGTATCGCGATCGGTCATGCGGTATCGCTCCACCACGTGGAGCGCATCGCTGTGAAAGTCCCCGGCCATGTCGAACCAGGTTTTGTCATTGTAGTTGCTGACGTCCACAACCAGCGTGTCGCCTTCCCACCGGCCCCGCGAATCGCCCATCCAGGATTCCAGGTCGGCGGGATGCGGACTGCCGTTGGTGTGGATCAGGCGAAAGTCCAGCGACCACTCGAAGGCCATGGCCACGGCCTGCGGTGTCTGGAAGATCTGGAACGGGAAATCCAGATACATGATCCGAGGCACGCCCGGTATGTAGCATTGATTCAGCGGATCGGCCTTCTGCCGATTGCGAAAGTTCTCGGCCTTCTGCGCGGCAGCCCGCGGCTGGTACGGAATTGCACCGCCTGTTACCACCGACCGGCCGGCCGGCATATTGAATCCGGCGGCGTGATCCTGAAGATCGGCGGCTGCAGCGCTGGACGCCTGCCAGATGCCTTCGAGATTGGGCTTGCCATCGGCCGTGCGCGGCAGAGTCTGTGGAAAGGCAGTAAGGGCGCTCGTCAGGGCGATGGCCGCGATCACGGCGAGACGTTGCGTAGGCATGATGATAAGAACCATCAAACCATAAATTCAGTCTCGACCATCTCCGGCACATCAGTTGGAGAACACGAAGTGTGGAATGGTGAGCCGGGCGGGGCTCGAACCCGCGACCACCGCATTAAAAGTGCGATGCTCTACCAACTGAGCTACCGGCCCGATGGGGAAGGGAAACGCTGGAACTTTATTGTAACGCGCGCGCTATCGCCGAAGCCAGCAGTACCAACCCCGCCTCCACATCCGGCCCCAGATGCACGTGCAGCGTCCGCCGGCCGCGTTCCCGCAGGACTTCCAGATCGCCGCGCGCTTGCGCCGCTTTCACCACGCCAAACGTGTATTTCTGATCGGGAACCTGAAGATCACGCGCATCGTCGCAGGTGACCTGCAGGAACACCCCTGAGTTCGGTCCACCCTTATATGCTTGACCGGTCGAATGCAGGAATCGCGGCCCGAATCCCAAGCACGTTGCCGACTTCTTCGCATCGCGAACCTTGCGGCGAATTCCCTGCAGTGCATCTTCGTGCGGCTGGTTCATGGGGATGTAGGCCAGCACCGCAAAGTAGTCGCCCGCGTGAATGGAGCCCAGCAGCCCGCGCAGACGCTCCGCAAGATCTCCGCTCTCGATCTTCACCACATCCGTTTCCGGCGGCAGCGAGCCCGTCTCTTCGAACGCCGACGTGATCTTCTTCGTCGCGATCTTGGCCGCTTCCACATCCGGCTGGTCGAACGGGTGAATTCCGATGATGGACCCTGCCACCGCCGTCGCGATTTCCCAGCGAAAGAATTCCGCACCCAGATGATACTGGTTGTGCACGTCCAGCCGAATCACCGGATGCCCCGCGGCTTCGATCGCCGCTACGGCCCGATCCTGTTCCGCATCCGGAGCTGTTTCAAGGCGCTCATATACGAAAATCCGATCCGTTCCGTAAACCGATGGAGCCCCCAGAGGCTCGCGATCCACCGGTACAATGCCCTTGCCGATCTTGCCCGTCGATTCGGCCACCAGTTGTTCCAGCCACGCGCCCAGATCGTGAATACCGGGAGACGTGACGATCGTGAGTTTGTCGCGGCCCGATCGCGCCAGCGTCCCCAGTTGCGCGCCCAGCATGAAGCCGGGATTCTGCTCCAGCGGTTGCGCCGCGGAACACGCATTGGCCATCAGCTTGGCCAGACCCAGGAACTGCTGCGCGTCGATCCCCATGGCCGCAGCCGGAATCATCCCGAAGTCCGAGAGCGCCGAGTAACGCCCCCCAATACTGGGCGATCCGAAGAAGATGCGCCAGAACTTGTCGCGCTCGGCCACCTGCTGCATCTTCGATCCAGGATCCGTCACGGCGACAAAGCGGCTGCCATCGCGACCCGAGCGATCGAAGAAGTATTGCTTGAAAATATTCGGTTCCAGAGTCGAACCCGACTTGCTGGAAACGATGAACAACGTCCGCTTCAGGTCGATGCTGTTCTCGACCGCCGCGATCTGCGCCGGATCCGTGGAATCCAGTACGTGAAACTTGGGGAATCCTTTGGCATTGCCGAAGGATAGTTCCAGCACTTCCGGACACAGGCTCGATCCGCCCATCCCCAGCAGGAGAATGTCCGTGAAGTCGCGCTCGCGGACCTCCTGCGCAAACTTGGTGAACCGCCCGCCGTCATTCAGCTGCGCCTCGACGATGTCCAGCCAGCCGAGCCACTTGCTCTCGTCGCCGCCCGTCCAGACCGATGCGTCGCGCGACCACAGACGCGCCATCTTCCGGCTGCTGCGCCAGTCTTCGAGTACGGCTTGCAATGCTGGGGTTCCGGAAGAAGTCACAATGCTTCGATAGTAACTCTTCCGGAATGGATCTTACGCGCCCGGCTTGGCTATATCGACGCCGCCCTTGAAATAGGCGCCGTCCTCAATCACGATTCCCGCGGTCCGCACATCGCCCACCAGGTTCGCGCCCTTGCGGAGCATGATCCTCTCGGTTGCGTCGATGTTGCCTGTTACCGCGCCCGCAATATCCACTTCATTCGCCTTGATGGTGGCGGAAGCTTTGCCTTTAGGGCCGATGGTGAGACGCCCGTTCAGTTCTACTGTTCCTTCCAGCTCGCCGTTGAGCTGCAGCGTTTCTTTACTGGTGATATCGCCCTTGATCTTCATCGTCTCGCCGATTAGTGTACCGTCCATGAAAACATTTCCCTTCGTTTCGATGATCTCTAGGGTCACCGTACCACCCGAACGGCAACTTTCTTGATCTTAGCGGAAACTGGCGTTGCGCGCTAAACTATTTTTCCATTTTGTGCAGTTCGTAGTATCCGCTCATCTTGAGCGTCACTACCTGAGGCTTGCCCGTCAGGTTCAGCCAGAACCAGCCGTGAATCCCGTCGAACGGCGCGACAAAGGTTCCGTTGGATTTGGTCGTCTCCTGCTCCTCGCGATAACGTTGGGAATTCTTCGGATCGTTGGAATGCTCGCCGTGAAAGTCGTAGTAGATGGTTCCCTGATCTACTGACCAGCCATACACCATCGACTCGCCTGCCTTCATCGCCACCTTGTATTCCAGCTCGCCATCGGGCTTCAGCGTGATCTTCACTGTATCGGTGCGGAATTCGTTGGGATAGAACCAGGCATTCGTAGTGAGTGCGGCGGGGGTCGCGGCCTTCGCGTCCGCTTTCCCGTCCCCTTTCGCATCGGCCGGCGCAGCGTCCGGCGCGGATCTCGCCACCGTCGGCGTCGCCAGCGCGATCAACCCGGTCAGCTTCCCAAAACCGGTTGGATCCTTCCTGTACTCCGCCGGCATGATGACGCACACCGTGAGAACCGCGCCCACCAGCGCCGCGATCCCGAGCCGCAGCAGCAGCCCGCCGGCCGAAGGCATCTGCACCCCCACCGGATTCATACCGCGCTCCCGAATGCGTATCCCGACATTTGATATCCCATCAACAGGAAACCGGCCGTCATCAGCAGGACGTTGGCAAATACCGCGTGCTTCCCGAAGTCGGCGGTGCGTCGCCATTGCGTCATTACGAAGAGAATCACGGTCAGCGCGATAAGCTGTCCTATCTCGACCCCGACGTTGAACGCGATCATGTTCGGCACCAGTCCTTCGCGCGATAGATTGAACTCCTGCAGCTTCGTCGCCAGTCCGAATCCGTGAATCAGTCCAAAGCCCAATACCGCAGCCTTGGCATTGATCTGAAATCCGAACAACGTTCGAAACCCGTCCAGATTGTCGAAGGCCTTGTAGACCACCGACAGCCCGATCAGCGCATCCACGATGTACGGGTTGACGTGCACTCCGCCCAGCACCCCTGCCAGCAGCGTGATGCTATGCCCTACGGCGAAACACGTCACATACACCGCGACGTCCTTCAGCTTGTACAGGAAGAAGATCACGCCCAGTAAAAAGAGCAGGTGATCGTAGCCCGTCACCATGTGCTTCGCGCCCAGGTAGAGAAACGGTGCGATGTGCGTGCCGGTCGAATTGCGTACGAAGTCGGCATCTCGCCCTGTGACGGTATGCGCCAAGGCGAGCGCCGCGGTCGCCAGGAAGACTGGAAGTAGCTTTCTCATCGGTACTACTATATGCCACTCGGCGTACTGCCCCGCAACGAGGCATCAATCAACTGGATTGTGTGCAGCACGGGCGTCTTTTGCCCGTTACGCGAGATGGCGGCTGCGATCTGCAGCATGCAACCGATGTTCCCCGTTGCCACCACATCCGGCTTAGCCGCTCCCACGAACTGCGCCTTGCGATCCGCCAGCGTGTCCGCGGTTTCGGGCTGCACCAGATTGTAGATGCCCGCCGATCCACAGCACAGCGCCGCCTCCGGCAGATCCGTCAGCTCGACCCCTGGAATCGCCGCCAGCAGCGCTCGCGGTTGCGATCGGACGCCTTGGGCGTGCTGCAAATGGCAGGAATCGTGATACGCCACCCGCATCTTCAGTGGATGACGTTCGCTCCTCGGTCCCAGTTCTTGCAGAAACTCCGCTACGTCCCTGCACTTCGCCGAGAACGCCGCCGCACGGCCGGCATATTGAGGATCGTCGCGAAGCTGATAGCCGTAGTCCCGCACGTTCGACCCGCAACCGCCCGCATTCGTGACGATCACATCGACGTTGGCGCGTTCGAAAGTGTCAATCATGCGCCGCGCCAGATCCAGCGCTGGATTCTCCTCGCCGGCGTGAACCATCAACGCTCCGCAGCACGGCTGTTCTGCCGGCGCGATCACTTCGCAACCCTCGGCCGCCAGCACGCGCACTGTCGCCGCATTGATCTCCGGCATGAACTCGCGCTGCACGCATCCCAGAACCAGTCCAACGCGCTTGCGTTTCACGCCTTGCGCCGGAGTAACGGGAGCAATCGTCTGATGCTCACCCAGCTTCGGCATCAGCGTTTCCATCGCGCCGAGCTGCTTCGGCAGCAGCTTCAGCAACCCGGAGCCCCGAATGAATCCCTGCAGTCCGGACTGTTGGTAGAAGTGCAGCAGAGGCCGCAGCAGCTTCAGCCGATCCACTCGCGGAAACGTGCTGAAGATCATCCAGCGGTGCAAACGTTCCATTGCCGATCGCGGATGACGACGCTCGATCTGCGCCCGCGTCGCCTCAATCAGCTTGGCGTAATCGACGCCCGAGGGGCAGGCCGTCATGCACGACATGCAGCCCAGGCACGTATCGAAATGTTGGACCCAGTTGCCGGTCATTTCGGTTGTGCCTTCGCTAGCCATCTTCATCAGGTAGATGCGTCCCCGAGGCGAATCCATCTCATTGCCCCACAGAGCGTAGGTCGGGCAGGCAGGCAGGCAGAATCCGCAGTGCACGCACTGATCGATCAGTTCGGGCCGCGGTGGATGGTGCTGATCGAATGCGGCCACTAGATTCCCCCTGCGAAGCGTCCGGGATTCAGCGTATTCTTCGGATCGAACTGCGCCTTCACGGCTCGCATCAACGGTAACGCATCCCCGGCGTTCCCCCAGGCGTCGATTTCCGTCTTGCCCAACACCACCAGTGATCCGCCATCCCGCTCCATCGCTTCTCTAAGTCCGCGAAGGTCCCCTGTAAATTGCGCATAACCAATTCCCGTCGCCTGGACAACAAAGCGCGAGAACAGCGCCGACGCGGCTGAGATCTGTGAAGGGAGACTCGTGAACTTCACCATCGGCGCGTTGCCCCACAGCTCTTCGCGCGCCTTCCAGACTGCAGGCGAGCCTTCTCGGACCGAGCCCATCTCTTTGCCCATTTTTGTGATGACCGCTTCCTGCGCGGCGATCCCGTCCAGGGTCCCCTCTAACAAGACGTCCACCAGGTTCCCCGGTCTCGCCTGCACCGCCGTCACGGCCAGCCGGGCGTCCAGAATCGCCAGAAGAATGCGTTGCATGTCTTGCGCATCCGTCGCGGCGATCGTAAGCGTCCGCGCGTTCCGAGGCAGCGGATGCAGTCGAAATACTGCCCGCGTGATCACCCCCAGCGTTCCCAGCGAGCCCGTCGCCAGCTTGGGCAGATCGTAACCCGCGACGTTCTTCACCACCTTGCCGCCGCTCATCGCGATCGTACCGTCCGCCAGCACCAGCGTTACGCCGATAATCAGATCGCGCAGCGCTCCAAATGCCAGCCGCAGCGCCCCGCTATCGTTCGTCGCCAGGATCCCGCCGACCGTCGCACGCTCGGACCACAGCGGATCCACCGCCAGCCGCTGCCCGTGTTCCGCCAGCTTCCGCTGCAATGCGGCGATCGTGCACCCGGCTTCGACCGTTACCGTCAGGTCCGCCCAGGCATGCTCGATCACCCGATTCATGCGACGCATCGAAAGGAGTATGTCCGCCTTTCGGGGAGGATTGCCCCAGTCGAGCTTGGTCCCGCCGCCAGTCGGGATTACTGCCTGCCCGGTTTCATTGGCGTTCCGCAGAATTGCCGCCGTTTCATTCTCGTCGGCAGGCTCGACGACCGTCGCGCCAGACCACGCTCCGGCGCTCAAAACCGCTCCGCGACGCCCGCAGCCTCTAAGGGATGCGCAACGTACTCGCCGGGCGTCTCGCCGCACATCCGCGGACGCGGGAATACCTTGGTGGGATTCGAAAGCTGCAGCGGATCGAAGGCGCAGCGGACGCGCTGCATCGTCTGCAGATCCGGCTCGGCGAACATCTTCGACATCATGTGTTTCTTCTCTTCGCCGACCCCGTGCTCCCCGGTGATCGACCCGCCCTTCTCAATGCACAACTCCAGAATGCGTTCCGATAGCCTCTCCGCTGCCTTCTCCTGGCCCGCAATGCGCCGATCGTAGAGAACCAGAGGATGCAGATTGCCGTCTCCGGCGTGAAATACATTCGCGACGCGTAAACCGGTCTCGACGCTCAGCTGTTCGATCTCGCTCAGGATCTGGGGCAGGGCAGTGCGCGGGATCACGCCGTCCTGCACGATGTAGTTGGGCGAGATCCGTCCCATGGCCGCGAACGCTGCCTTGCGTCCTTTCCACACCAGAGCGCGCTCGCCTTCCGATTGCGCTACGCGAATTTCCCACGCTCCGTTTTGCCGGCAGATCTGGTCCACGTGCGCCATCAATGCGTCCACTTCCGCCAGCGGACCATCCAACTCCACCAGCAGCAGTCCGCCGCACATCGGATAGTTGGCATGAACCGCCGCCTCGGCCGCCTGGATCGCCAGGTTATCCATCATTTCAATCGCTGCGGGAAGCATTCCAGCGGCGATAATGCCGCTCACGGCGGCGCCGGCCTCGTTGGTGCTCTGGAATGCCGCCAGGAGCGTCCGCACGCACTCCGGACGCTTCACGATCCGCAACGTAATCTTCGTGGCGATTCCCAGCGTGCCCTCGGAGCCAACGAAAACGCCCGCCAGATCGTAACCTGGAGCGTCGAGTGTCTTGCCGCCCATATGCACTAAAGATCCATCCGGTAGAACCACTTCCAGGCCCAGGACATGCGTGGTCGTGAACCCGTATTTCAGGCAATGCGCGCCGCCTGAATTCTCCGCGACGTTGCCGCCGATGCTGCACACCGACTGCGACGACGGATCGGGAGCATAGAAGTAATCAGCAGCGGCCACGCGACCGGTAACTTCCAGATTGATCACGCCCGGTTCCACCACCATGCGCGCATTCGGCAGGTCCACTTCGAGGATGCGCTTCATCCGCGCCAGCCCGATCACGATGCCGCCCTTCACGGGGAGCGCTCCGCCGCTCAAGCCCGTACCGGAACCGCGTGCCACAAACGGGATCCGTTCGCGATGGCACACTCGCACCACGGCTTGTACTTGTTCTGCTGAATCCGGCAGAACCACTGCGGTTGGCACCACGCGGAAGTTGGTCAGCCCGTCACACTCGTAGGTTTTGATTTCTTCGGGTGAGGAAATCAGCCCGTGTGGACCAAGAATGCCGCGAAGTTCTTCAAGCGTGTCAGGGCTCACCTACAGATACCGGTACGCTTCGAGCGTGAAAAAGTACGGGCTTGACATGTATTTTCAGGATACATTGGACCATCCGCCCGAGGGGACGCCAAAGCTCTAAATTACTTGCAGCACTATCTTTCCGCGAACGTGTTCCGTCTCACTCATCTTGTGGGCCTGGGCCGCCTCGCGTAGCGGGAAAACGGCCGCAATCTCCGAGTGAACCCGCCCGGCATCCGCCAGGTCGGCGATCTCCGCCAGTTGGTCAGCTTTCATCTGCCCCCAGATGATGGCCGCGCGAACCCCGTGGACTTTGGCGTCTTCCTCCGCTGGCGGCGGGCCGATCAGGCACACCATCATGCCCCCTCTTTTCAGTACTTTCCAGGATCGCTTGCGGACCTCGCCGCCCATGCTCTCGATCACGGCGTCGAAGTCATGCACCACGTCTTCGAATGGGTTCGTTTCGTAGTTGATGGGTAGATCGCAGCCCAACTGCTTCAGGTAATCCTGGTTGCGCCCGCTGGCCGTCCCCGCCACGTACAGTCCCTTCAGCTTGGCGAACTGAACTGCGAAATGCCCCACGCCCCCGGCCGCCGCCTGGATCAGAACCTTCTGTCCGGCTCGAAGTTCCGCGGTATCGAAGAGCGCCTGCCATGCGGTCAGCCCGGCCAGCGGAATCGCCGCCGAATGTACGTGATCCAGCTTCGCCGGTTTCCGTGCCAGGTCGCCCTCCCGGACAGCGATGTACGCAGCGTACGCCCCATTGCGCGCAGAGTCCGGACGCCCGTACACTTCATCGCCCGGTTTCCATTGGGTGACATCCGCGCCGCAGGATTCGATCACGCCCGAGACATCCCATCCCAGGATGAACGGCATCGGATACTCGCGAAAACCCTTCATGTGCCCCGCGCGTATTTTCCAATCGATGGGATTCACTGAGGTTGCGTGAACCTTCACAACCACCTCTCCCGCCGCCGGCTCGGGCTTGGGGGCGTCTTCATACACCAGAACTTCGGGACCGCCATAGGCGTGGAACCGGACTGCTTTCATGTTAGCCATGGTGTTTGCTTCATTATTGCGAATACAGTAGTCTATCAGCGTGGGAAACAGAGTAAGCCGGCGAAAACTACTCTCGGCGGCCGGAGCAGGAGCGGCCTTGGCAGCAGCGCCGCCCCGAATCCTGGGGCAGGGAAAGCTGCGATTGACGCTCTCCTGCTGGGATTACGACCGAACCCGCGCGCTGAGTGAAGGCCGCATCGGCGTGGATGGCGTCGACCTCACCTATTTGAGCTTGCCCATCGAAGAAACGTTCTTCCGCATGCTCCGGAATCACGAATTCGACGCTTCGGAAATGTCGCTTTCGTCCTACGTGCTGTCCCTGTTTGAGGAACCCCAGCCGTTCATCGCCATCCCGGTATTCCCGTCGCGATTCTTCCGGCACTCCTGCATCTTCGTGAACTCCAATAGCGGGATCCGCCGGCCCGAGGACTTGCGCGGCAAACGCGTCGGCACACCGGAGTATCAAATGACGGCCGCCGTCTGGATCCGCGGAATGTTGAGCGACGAATACAAGATCCCTGTAGGCAGCACGCCGTATTTCACGGGAGGCGAGGAAGAACCCGGCCGCTCCGAAAAGATCGCGATTTCGCTGCCGCCGTCCATCCGCGTGGAACCCATCGCCGACACCAAGACGTTGTCGCAGATGATCGAAAATGGCGAACTCGACGCCATGTACACGGCGCGCGCACCCTCGACATTCGGCAACGGAACCGGCAAGGTTCGCAGACTGTTTGAGAATTACGGCGCGGTGGAGCGCGAGTATTACCGCAAGACCAAGATCTTTCCCATCATGCACACCGTCGTGATCCGCAGGGATGTGTATAAGCAGAACCCGTGGATCGCGCAATCCCTGCACAAAGCGTTCGTTCTATCGCAGCGAGAGGTGTACACCAATCTGCACGAGACGGCCGGCCTGAAGACGATGCTCCCGTGGGTGCTGGATCATGTGGCTGAAACGGAAGCTGTGATGGGGAAGGACTTCTGGCCCTACGGATTTCAGCCCAACCAGAACACGCTGGCCACGTTTCTGCGATATTCCTACGAACAGGGCTTGGCGAAACGGCTCCTGACTCCGAGGGAGTTATTCGCTCCGGAAACGCTGGAATCCTTTAAGATCTAGCATTTTCCGCTCCAACCCCCATATATTCTTCAGTTGGACTATACTGAATTTCCCGAGAGTTATCTTAACCATAGATCTACTAACCACATAAACGAGGGGGTTTGCTTAGCATCCATGCGACAGACCAGCACTTTAGAAAGTTGGCAAGGATCCCAATCTCAAAGTCCTGAACAACAACCCATTTGGAATCAATCCGCGGCCGCCCGGAAAGTCGCGGAACTCTTAAAGTTTGCGGGGATCGGCGTAAACGGGCGCCAGCCTTGGGACATTCAAGTTCACGATCCGCGGTTCTTTGATCGGGCTCTGGGCGAGGGCAGCATTGGCGTGGGCGAATCCTATGTGGACGGATGGTGGGACGTTCCCGCTCTGGATGAGTTCTTCACCAGGTTCCGGCGCGCCGACCTCGCCAGCCAGGTACACGACCTGAAAACAGGGCTGCTGGTTCTGAAAACCAAGGTCCTGAATTTGCAGACCATGCGCCGCGCGAAAGAAGTTGCGCAAGCGCACTACGATCTGGGCAATCAACTGTATCAGGCCATGCTGGATCGCCGGATGCAGTACACCTGCGCCTACTGGAAGACCGCCAAGAATCTCGATCAAGCTCAGGAAGCCAAGCTGCATCTGATCTGCCGAAAACTCAAACTGGAGCCCGGCATGACGCTCCTGGAACTGGGTGGCGGATTCGGCGGGCTGGCTCATTTTGCCGCTCGGGAATACGGCTGCCAGGTGGTCAGCTATAACATTTCGCGCGAACAGGTCGCCTATGGAAGGGATCTCTGCAAGGGACTGCCGGTGCGGTTTGAACAGCGGGACTACCGCGAGGCTGCCCGCGAATCCTCCCGATTCGATCGCGTCGTCTCGGTGGGCCTGTGCGAGCATATCGGCTACCGGAATTTCCGCGCCTTCATGCAACTGGCGAACGAACGGCTCAAGGACCATGGCCTATTCCTTCTGCACACCATCGGGTCGAACCAATCGTATTCCTATACCGATCCTTGGATCGACAAATATATCTTTCCGAATGGGCTGGTTCCTTCCATGGCGCAATTGACGTCGGCGTGGGAAGGCGTGTGGGTCGTCGAGGACTTGCATAACTTCGGTCCCGATTACGATAAGACTCTCATGGCCTGGTGGGAGAATTTCGACCAGGCGTGGCCTCATCTGCGCGCCACCTACGGGGATCGGTTTTATCGTATGTGGAAGTACTATCTGATGTGCTCGGCGGGATCGTTCCGCGCCCGCAAGCTGCAGCTTTGGCAGATCGTGCTGTCGAAGGGCGACATTTCTTCGTACACGCCAGTCCGGTAGCGCGGCTATGACGGATCATGAAGGACGATGCTCCGCATTGGCGGCGGAGTTTGAAAAAGCACGAGCGCGAGGCCGGCGCATCGGTCTTCGTAAGTCTACGTCCAACCTGTTCCGCCAGCGCGACTCCGCAGGGAAGCACCTGATCGATGTGAGTGGATTCGATCACGTGCTCGCAATCGACCCGGAGCGCATGACCGCCGACATCGAAGGCATGATCACCTATGAAGCGCTGGTCGATGCGACCCTCCCGCATGGACTTCTGCCCGCTGTAGTGCCGCAGCTCAAGACGATCACTGTAGGCGGAGCGGTCAGCGGCCTGGGAATCGAATCGTCGTCCTTCAAATTTGGCCTGGTCCACGAAACCGTGGAGAGTATGGATATCCTGCTGGGCGATGGCCGCCTGGTGCACTGTTCCTGCCGGGAGAATCGCGACCTGTTCTTCGGCTTTCCGAACTCCTATGGCACGCTGGGCTACGCGCTGCGGCTGACTGTCCGATTGATCCCCGCCAAGCCTTACATTCGCCTGGTTCACACCCGCTTCTCCGACCCGGAGAGCTATTTCACGCGAGTTGAGGAAGTCTGCGCGGAAGGACACGCGGATTATCTGGATGGAACCATATTCTCGCGCGAGGAAATGTATCTCACGGAAGCCGAGTTCGTAGAGCATGCCCCGTCCACCAGCGACTACACCTACATGGAGATCTACTACCGGTCCATCCAGCGCAAGGCACAAGACTGGCTCACGGCCAGGGATTATATCTGGCGATGGGATACCGATTGGTTCTGGTGTTCCAAGCAATTCCACTTGCAGACGCCTGCCATTCGCAGGCTGTTCAAATGGGGCTTGAATTCGCGAACGTACCAGCGCATCATGCGGCTCTCCTATAGACTTATGCCCGATTCCGGCGGAACCGAGTCGGTCATACAGGATGTCGACATCCCCATCGGAAACGCGCCCGAGTTCTTCGAGTTTCTGCTCCCGGAAATCGGAATTACGCCGGTGTGGATGTGTCCCTTCAACACCCGCGTCTGGGACCTGAGCCCGCTCCGGGAAGGACTCCACGTCAATTTCGGATTCTGGGACGTGATCCCCAGCACCCATGAGAAGGGCTACTTCAATCGCAAGATTGAGAAGAAAACCATGGAGCTGGGTGGCGCCAAGGGACTGTATTCCTCTGCGTGGTACGACGAGCCGGAGTTTTGGCGCATCTACGACCGGAAGCGCTATGGCGAACTGAAGCAAGCCTACGATCCGGCCGGCGTCTTCCCCGATCTGTACTCCAAGTGCGTCCGCCGCCATTAGGGCAAACCGTAACCATTTCTGCCGGGACGGATCTAATCAGTGTCATGACATCCAAAGAACTTAGCTATCTGGGAATCGGCATTGGGATCGGAACCGCAGCCGCCATGTTGTTTGCGCCGCGATCCGGGGAGGAGACGCAGCAGCTCCTCAAGGACAAGGCCAACGACGCCAAGCGCCGCGCCGAAGATCTGCGCGATTCGGCCGCTGAGGTAATCGACCGGGGGAAGGGAAAGGTGCGCCATCAGGTGCAGAACCTGACCGCTGCCGTCGAGGCTGGGAAACAGGCTTATCGGGAATCGGTCGAGACCACGCCGGAATAAGCTGCCGGGCAAATCGTGCAGAGAGGCCCGCCTGCGCGAGCCTCCTCCATGGGGGTCTTACTTGCCAGTGTTGACGTACTGGATGCAGTCGCCCTGGTTCTTGAAGATCGAACCGTCGGCGCGCGTGAGATGCTGCCAACCGTCGTTTTTACAAGCGCTGGCGTTGCCGGCTTCGTTGAGGCTCAACAGGCTCACATTGTCGATCGCTAGGACGGGGAACTCCTGAATCACGAACCAGCCGTAACGGTGGCCGCCCACCGTCGTGCCGATGATGTCGGTCGCGTCGCTTAGCGTCCAGGTATGGAGCGGCGTCCCACCGAGCGTAGTGATTCGCAGATCGACGGCTAAGACATCGGAACCCGTGTTGCGGAAGTGGTGTTCGAAGGTATACCACCCGCTGGTGGTAATCGTGAAGGGATCGCGCCCTGGGTTTTTGGGAAAAGCGCCGCTTCGAGTAGCGTTGTTGCTTGCGCTGATGACGAAGCGAGGACCGGACCCGGTCGGGTCGGTAACGCCGGTGTCGCTGTAGAAACCAGCGTTGAAGACAAAATCGCGGCGGAAGTTGCCGTCCGGCATGCCGATTGCAGATGACCAATCGAAGCGCGTATCGGTCGGGTTGCCTGCCGCGACATTGAGGTACACGTCCACGCTGGTGGTATACCCACCGGCCGGAAACGTTGTCTCATAGCCGTTAAAACGGGTAAAAGCGTCAGATGTACCTGGTGCGGCGGCGAAGGCGGCCTCGGCATGAAACGCGCCTGCAGCCGAAGTGACGCCGTTGGTCGCCGATGCGACGCGGGTTACGCCGCTCCAGTCTAGGATGTCGGTCTCGAAACCCTGGAAATAATGGATCGCCGCCAGAACCGGAATCGCCGCCAGGACCAGTACGATACCGGCGACCGACGGAAGTCTGAGTTTGTTTGCAAATGTTTTCAATTAGTTTCCTTACTGTGATTACTGCGTTATGAACGTGAGGGGGTGGAAGCGCTCTCGACCACTGAAAACCGCAAGACTGCCAGTGGTGAACGGATCCCAGGAACTACAGGCCGAAGTATTTGTCCGCTAGACCGGCGTGTTCAAAACGCTTCCTGTCGCGCGCGGACAATTAACTAAGGTCCTGACTGGAGTATACGCGGTAATCGTCCTAATGCGGCGCTTTTCGTCCAGAATAAAGGCAGCCACGCCCCCATCACCGCTATCCGGTTCATCCTAAAGAACCTTCCTCTATCCGCCGATTTACGGGAATCAGGTAAGTCACTGAATTCAGGAGATCGCGGGAGCCCGAGGGATGTTTCCAATCATAGGCATAGTGGTCGTCTTAGGCTGCATAGCCGGCGGCTACTTGATGGAAAAGGGCAACATGCTCGTTCTCATGCAGCCCGCCGAGCTGCTGATCATCGGCGGCGCCGCCATCGGAACGGTCCTGATCGGTAATCCCCCGCACGTCTTGAAGGCCATCGTCGGAGGCATTCTAGGCGTCTTCAAGGGCAGCCGCTATTCGGCCGGCGTCTACCTCGATACCCTGAGATTCCTGAACGACTTCTTTCAGACCGCCCGCAAGAACAGCCTCTCCTCGCTCGAAGGCGATCTGGACGCGCCCGAGACCAGCGAGCTGTTCAAGAGGCATCCTAACTTCACCAAAGACCACGAGGCGATGCTGTTCTTCTGCGATTCGATGCGCACCCTGGTCACCGGCGGCGTGGAGGCTCATGATCTGGACGCCATCATGGAGCTGGATCTGGAAATCCTGCACAAGCAGGCCAGCCTGCCGGTCAGCGCTATATCCACTATGGCGGACAGTCTTCCCGGATTGGGAATTGTCGCTGCGGTGCTGGGCGTGGTGATCACCATGAGCGCGCTGGGTGGTCCGCCGGAAGAGATCGGCCACAAGGTGGCGGCCGCTCTGGTGGGAACATTTCTTGGCATCCTGCTGTGCTACGGATTCCTGGGACCCATGGCAGCCAATCTGAAGAAGCAGAGCGATTCCGAAAGCGACTACCTGTCGTCGCTCCGCATGGGTCTTCTGGCCTACATGAAGGGAATGTCGCCGATGCTTGCGTTGGAAGCGGCGCGGCGCGCGATTCCTCCTCATGTCCGGCCGACCTTCAAGCAGATGGATGAAGCCTGCCGCAAGTCCGCTGCGGTTCCCGCAACCGAGGTGGCGGCGTGAGCAAATCCAACTCGCCCACCATCATCATCGTCAAGAAGCGCAAGGGCGGCCATGATGAACCGCACGGGGGAGCCTGGAAGGTAGCGTATGCCGACTTCGTCACCGCGATGATGGCGCTGTTCGTCGTACTGTGGCTGCTGAGCGCGAGCGAAAAAGTGCAGAAGGCGGTGGGCGGGTATTTTCAGGATCCCACCGGCGTGGGCCGGCAGACGGGCACCACCACCGCGGGAATCGGCGAGACGCTCACGGTCAATCGCAACGATCTGAAGGACCTGAAGGATAAGCTGGCAGAGGTGATGAAGCAGATTCCCGAGCTTCAGCGCATGCAAAATCAGGTTCGCATGACCATTACTGCCGAGGGTCTGCGCATCGATCTGCTGGAAACCGAGCGCGGCATGTTCTTCGACAAGGGGAATCCCAAGCCCAGTGAGGCAGGCTCGGAGCTGCTAAAAGTTCTAGCGAGCGAACTGGTGAAGCTGCCCAACAAAATCGCCATCGAAGGACATACCGATGCGACCCCATACGGACGAGCGGAGTATTCCAATTGGGAGCTGTCGTCGGATAGAGCCAACGCGGCGCGCAGGATCCTGGTGGAGACCGGGATGGACCAAGGGCGGATCAGCCAGGTCCGCGGCTTCGCCGACCAGCGTCTGCTGATGAAGGACGAGCCGACGAACCCGTCCAATCGCAGAATCTCGATTATTGTGCGGAATCAAGGGTTGGACGCGCAGGAAGAGAAGTTCGGCGAGGCTCCCGCAACCGATGCGCCTGCTCCGGCTGCGAAAGAAGCCAAATCCGCTCCAGCCGAGCATTAGTTCTTTTCGACCGCGGCCTGGCTTGTCTCAGGCGCCGACGATCTGAACGCTGATCCCTTCCGGATCGATGATGTGGAATCCCGCATCCAGGTTGTCTTCCGGAGTGACTCCGCGCGCTTTCAGTTCCCGTGTTACCGCGTCCTTGTTGAAGTTCTCGACGCCGATTGCAAAGTGATCCACCAGACCGGTAGGACTCTTGTGATGCAGAGAAACCAGCGCTTTCGTCCCCATTCCCAGACGCACGATTTCGTTGGGCTTGTCTTCACTGACCGTCGTCAGCCCGAACATCTTTTGATAAAAGGCAATGGATCGCGGCAGATCGCTGACCTGAATGCTCATGTGGTCGATCTTCGCGGCTTTGAGGGCGGCCTGTGGAGCTTGCGCCTGGACCGCACCACCCGCCGCGGCAAGCATTGCGAGACCTTGAACCAAATCTCTACGCGTCAGAGCGCCCTTCTCAAAACGACTCACCAAATTTGAAATGATCGCTTCCATATAGTCTCCTTAGGGACGACCTTCGCTCGACGGCGGCACGATTCCTTTAATCCGCAGGAACGCGCCGATGATGCCGTACATTTCGTTGTCGTGGGAGATATTCCAATTGAGCAGACCGAGCTTGCTCATCTCCCAGCGCGCCCATTTCACTTTGCCTGCTCCCACGGCGTCGGTCATTTTGTCGTATACCGGATCGCAGGCGTCGAAGGATGCTTTGAGCGCAGCCATTAGGTCGGCCTTCGACGTCTTCCCGGTGGAAATGTTGGGGACCTGCTCTCCCCTTACCACTCCGCACATCCTGACCTGCGCATCGGCGATGTGGGCGATCATCTCTCCGAAAGTCCGCACTTGCGGAACAGTCCGGAATGAATACGCGTCCGCCGGCATCTTGTCCGCTGCCTTCAGCAGACTGTCTTTGATCATCGCGTAGGTTTGCCGTGCGTCGGCACTGAACGGGTTATCTTGCGCCCGGAGGGCGGAAACGCTGACGATGAACGCTGCCAGCATCAAGGTTGAGAGACGGTTCACGCGGGTTCTCCTACTGCTTCTGCTGCTTCGAGTAGTCTATGAAATTCAATTCTTTGCACTTGCCGGGATTAAACGGAGCATCCGCCACAAAGATCGTGTCCGAGCCTGTGTACTTTCCTTTCAAGTACACGGGGTCTTCGGCCGAATAGCCGCGGGTCAGGGCCATCTTGTCCGGATCCAGGGAAAACCGCTCGACCACGTGCAGTTTGTCGCTGTTCCGAACGGGCGTATTCAGAAACCCTGGCAGGAATCCGATGGTATCGACCACCAGCGTGTCACCCTCCCAGCGCCCAATCGAGTGGCCGGTGCGGCTCGCTTTGATGTTGTTCGGATGTTCCTTCTGGTTCATGTAAATCGTGCGCTTCAATCCGAACTGGCCGTACTCCAGCACGATCGTATCCTTGTTCTGCGTGATCCGGTTGACCGGCCCATCGAAGTTCCAGTCGAATACGATGCTGGTGGTCTCGCACTTGAATCGCGGAGTGTCCTCGCGCTTAAAATCCGCAGCGGCCTTTTCGCCGGCCTCTGTCAGTTCGGTCCCGCCATAGAGCCGGGGACCTTTGGGCGCGCCACCGCCTTTGGCCTTCGCGGCTCCAGCTTTAGCCTGCGCGCCGGATTTGTTTTGATCATTGTATTGGTCAAGGGTATTGAGCGCGACCAATCCGCCGCCGGTGCCGCGCGGGTTGACCATGACCTGTTGAATGGGGGCCCAATCGCCGGCGATGTTCGGTTCGCCGGTCGAGCGCCGCAGGGGCCGGTTGCTCTTTGGCGTAACGATGGGACCCCGGACTTCCTGGACGCCACCTTGCGGGGCCTTGACGTATTGTCCATATCGGTCCATCCGGGTTCCATCCGCCGCCAGGATGGTTTGCAGATAACACGAGGCCGGATCGGTACGGTTTGGCGATGCTTCGATGGTGATCTGCTGGCCGACCGGAAACAGCTCTTTGGTCCAGCCTGAGCGCCGCAGCACGTGCACGGATCGCATCTCACAGCGATGGTGGCTGACTTTCCCGTCCTTCTCGGTGACGTCGAAATACAGCCACGCATGCGGATTGATCAGATCGACTTTGGTGAGCTTGGCTTTGAACTCCACCGTCTTGCCCAGGTCGTACTCGGCCCCGCCGTGATGACCGAGTGCCAGTTGGGGCCGTAGAACAAGACTAAATACAACAAAGGATCCGATGGCCCGGAGCATGATCGTTCTCCTTCAAATCCGAACCAGTATACATGCATCTGATAATGGTGCTCGCTGTGTTCCGCCGATCGACGGTATCAATCTCGTTGATCGCCGACATCAACCCAGGTCGATTGACTAAACCGCTAAGTGTGGGACAGTAGAGCGTAAAAGGTGGGGCAAACATAGATTCTCGGTATGCCGTTAGGCAGCTTCCGCGTGGGCTTGTGATAGCGTGAACGCTTTTCCACCCTGGTTCTGCTTATCTGTATTGCCAATTTGGCATATGTGAATCTAGCGTTGGCCACACAGGGGCATAGTAGGTCGCGATACTTAATTAACTTTAATCAGGTGCAAGGGGAATTCTAAATGAGTCGAATCTCGCTTATAGCTGTACTTCTGTTTTCTGCTTCCATCAGCTTTGGCCAAACCGCATTGGCCACGATCACTGGAACCATTTCGGACGCCACGGGAGCCGTAGTCGCAAATGCTCCTGTTTCGCTCAAGAATCTGGACAACGGACAAGTCTATGCGGCGGCCAGCTCTGAAACAGGAAACTTCACGGTCTCGCAGCTGCCCATCGGCGACTACGATCTGACCGTCAAGGTTTCCGGGTTTAAGACCTACACACACACCAGGTTCCACCTGGCGGCGGCCCAGATTATGCGCGAAGACGTGTCGCTGCAAGTGGGCGCCAATACCGAATCCGTCACGGTTTCGGCGGAGTCCTCCCTGCTGAAGACCGAAAGCAGCGAACTGGTATCCAACACCACGCTGTCGGAACTTAACAACTTGCCGGTTCTGCAGGTCGGCGCCACCAATGATGGCGTTCGTGATCTATTCTCCGCCTCGAAGCTCCAAGCCGGAGTGCAGTACCAGAACAGCGGCGTCTTCAGCGCGGTGGTGCGTACTGTCATCAACGGCACCCCGAGCAACACGCTGCAGACCCGCCTGGATGGCGCGACGATGAACCCCACCAGCACGCGCCTGGGCGGGGCCACCATGGAAACGCAGCCCTCGGTGGACGCGATTCAGGAAATCGCGATCCAGACCAGCAATTTCGCCGCTGAGTTCGGCACCTCCGGCGGAGCGATGGTGAACCTGGTCACCAAGAGCGGAACCAACCAGTTCCACGGCAGCCTTTATGACTACGCGGTCAATGAAATCCTGAATGCCGGCACGCCCTACACCATCTTGCCGGGCAGCCCTAATGAGCACGTCCGAAATCCAGTGAAACAGCACGACTACGGAGTCACGTTCGGCGGTCCCGTTCGGATTCCGAAGGTGTACGACGGCACGAATAAGACTTTCTTCTTCTGGAGCTTCGAGCAGTTCCGCGTAAACACCATCAACAACACCTTGCCGGCCACGGTGCCCATTGCCGCCTACCGGAACGGAGATTTTTCGAATCTCATCACGGCTGAGAATCGCTTGCTGACAACGGCGGCCGGCCCCTACACGGACCCGCTCAACCGCACGATTCCTAGCGGCACGATCTTCAATCCGGCGGATTTCCAGGTGATCAACGGCACCACGGTTCGCAATCCTTTTCCAGGCAACAAGATTCCCGTGACCAGTTTCGATCCGGTCGCCGCCAAGATCCTCGGCCTGGTTCCGAATCCCCAGGGTCCGAATGCAGCTCAGGCAGGCGGCAACTACCTGGCGGGGTTTGACCAGGGCAGAGTGTCCAACATCCCTTCGTTCAAACTCGATCAAAGCCTGGGTTCCAAGCTGCATCTCTCGATCTACCTGCAACGGACCAACACCGGCACGCCCCGGACCATCACGGCGGCCGATGACCTGCCGGATAACATTACCGGATCGGCCATTTCCGCCAATGCCGCCCGGACCGTGCGCGTCAACCTGGACCACACTTTGACGCCGACGCTGCTCATGCACTATACCTTGGGCTGGAACGACTCGGATTTCCTGCTGCAAAGCCAGAACTTCCCCTACGATGCGCAGGCAGCGCTGGGCATACCCGGGCAAACGGCGGCCCGCACTTTCCCCATCATCAACAGCCAGGTCTCCACGAATTCGGCGCTTGGCGGCATGAATACGCTGGGCGGATCGTTTGACCAGCATTTCTTCGAGCGGCGTCCTTCGTTCAATACTTCCGCCACGTACGTGCGTGGTTCGCACACATACAAGGCCGGATTCGAAATCCGGCAGGAGAAATTCCCCAATTACGATTTCAGCAACTCCGCCGGCATCTACGGGACGGGCAACGCTTGGACGAACCAGACCTCATTGTCGGGAGTCACGATATCCAATGGCGCTTTTGCCGGATTCGGTTTCGCTTCGTTTCTGCTCGGCGGCCTGAGTCCATTCCCCGGCGCCATCCCCGGTACCACCGTACAAGGAGCGTCGGTGAACGCGCCCATCGCGGCCGAGACGGCGAAATTCCAGACCGCCCTTTATCTGCAGGACACCTGGAAAGTCACGCGTAAATTGACCTTGGATTACGGTGTTCGCTGGGACTACGGAACCTACCAGAGCGAGCAGTATGGCCGGGTGGCTTCATTCTCCCCCTCGATCCTGAATCCATCGGCCGCGGGACGGCTCGGCGCAAAAGCGTATGAAGCGACCTGCAGCTGTAATTTTGCCCATCCTTACCCTTACGCGATCGGACCGCGGCTGGGCATGGCATACCAAATCAACAGCAAGACCGTCCTTCGCGCTGGTATCGGCGTTGTTTATAACGCCACATCCAACCAGACCGGCAGTTACTCAAATAACGCGGCCTCCGGCACGCCCGCCTTCGGGCAGATCGTCGGTCTTCTCAAGGACGGTATTCCGGCAGGCGTCAAGGCCGTGTGGCCGACGTTCGACCCCGCCGCCGGTCAGGCCCCGGGAAGCGTCGTGACCGCACCCACCTTCCTGGATCCGAACGCGGGCCGCCCGGCGCGCCTGGTGCAATACAACATCGATCTTCAGCGTGAATTCGGCCGCGACCTGGTGGTGGACGTGGCTTACGTCGGTAACCGTGGCGTGTGGTGGGAGGCGAACAGCGCAACGAATCCTTTGGCCCCCAACAATGCACTGAATCAACAAACTCTGCGGAACCTTGGATTTACTGACTTCACCAGCAAGAGCGAGTCAGATTTGCTTACGACGCCCATCTCGAGTCTTTCCGCGACGCAGAAGGCCACACTGGCGAGTCGCGGTATCGGATTCCAGCCCTATGCCAACTTCCCCGCCAATCAGACGGTCCGCCAGGCGCTCCTGGCGTACCCTCAATACACGGGGCTTCTGCCTTCGGTGGGCGCTCCACTGGGGAAAACCTGGTACGACGCGCTCCAGGCGTCCGTCACAAAGCGATACAGCCATGGGTTCCTGCTGAATGCGAATTACACCTTTTCGAAGAATCTGGATCAACTGACCACGATTGACCCATTCAACCGGAGCCTGGGCAAGAACATCAGCGCCAATGACCTGCCGCACGCATTCCGCCTTACCACTCAGTACGAGGTGCCTACCCACCTTCACTCCTCTCTGCCCGTTCTGAGCAACAAAATTGTTTCCTACGCTTTGTCCGGCTGGAGCACGGGCTGGACCCTGAGCTACCAGAGCGCTCCGCTGGTAGGCCTGCCCACCAGTAACGGGGCCGTGCCGATCAGCAATTTCCTCGGCTACGGACCGGGCCCGGCGCAACTCGTCCCCGGGATGAGCCCGTGGTCGGTTGACTGGACCGACTATAGCGGCACCCATCACACAGACCCGCTCAACATCAACTGCCACTGCTTTGACCCGACCAAAACGCAGGTGCTGAACCCGGCGGCATTCACCAATGTTCCTAACGGGCAGTTTGCGGCCAATGAAAGCTCGATTCGCTCCTTCCGAGGCTTCCGTACACCTCAGGAAAGCGCCAACTTCGGCCGCAATTTCCGCATCAAGGAACGCGTGAATTTGAACCTGCGCGTCGAGTTCGCGAATGTCCTTAATCGCACGGTGTTGCCCGCACCTTCTGTCGCGGGGAACTTCTCCAGCGCGCCCGTCCAGATCACGACTGGGCCGAATAAAGGCTTGTACAGCTCGGGCTACGGCACAATACCGTATCCGACGGCAGGCACCACTGGAATGCGCAGCGGCACATTCGTCGCCCGCTTCCAGTTCTAGCCACACTCCGCAGGTATCCACCAGCCCCGGGCGCAAGCCCGGGGTTTTTCTTTGGCGTGGCCTCTAAGCAGGAGGGTTTATTTCTTGTCCTGTTTCGCCGCGTCCACGATGGAGTTCAGCGTTGGAATGTCTTTCAATTCGGGCGCCGAGCTTTTGAAGGTTCGGATGTAGGCATAGATATCCTTCGCCTGTTTATCGGACAGCGCGCTTTCCGCAAAACTCGGCATGGAGGTCGAGGGAGCAAGCGGCGCTACGTTCGCACGTCCCCGGAGGAATGTGACGAAACCCTGCTCGGTGGCAAGATTTCCCCAGCGTCCTACGAAAGCTCGCCCGGTCTCGCCGTTGAAACCGTGACAGGCGTAACAGCCGTAAGTGGAATACAGCGCTTTTCCAGCCGCGGCGTTCCCGGTGACCGGACTGGTGGGTGGTGGGACGTTGGCGGCCGGCGCGCCGCCTCCGCGACCTTGACCGTGAAGAGTCTGGAAAAAAGCAAGCGCCAGCACTAAGTGACTTTTCTTCATGCCGGTATCCTCAGCGCGGCTGCGTGATCACGTCGATCAGATAGGGCTCGCCGCGTTTCGCAGCGGCCACGCCCCGCTTCAATGCCGCGGATAATTTTGCCGGATCGGTAATGGGTCCCTCTCCAGCCATGCCGTAGCCCGCGGCCATCTTTACATAATCGAGGTAAGGATCGCGAAGAGTGCTGCCGATGTGCGCGCGATCGTCGCCGCGCCCGCGAACGCCGGCCATGTATTCGATGAACATGTATTCCTGGTGCCATGCGCGGTTGTTATGCATCACCGTGAGCATCGGCAGCTTGTGATGGACCGCCGTCCAGAGGACACCGGGTGAGTAGTTGAGATCGCCATCGGTCTGGACGTTGATGACGATTCGATTGCGGGCCTTCGCGGCCAGCGCAGCGCCCACAGACGCCGGCGCGCCGTAGCCCATGCCGCCGGCCCCCTGGCCTCCCAGGTAGCTGTAGGGCTTGTTATGATCCCAAAGCTGCGCGTGATGACCGCCGGAAAAATTGCTCGGGGAGGACAGGCACCAGTCTTCATTCATGATCAGCGGCCAGAGTTCGGCGTAGATTCGCGCCGTGCTGATGGGAGTACCGTTCCAGCCTGCCCGCTTGCTCTCCACCGCCGCCGTGATGGCAGTCACCCGGGCCTCGTGGTTTGCGCTGGCGTGCTTGGCGATTCTCGCCTGGATCCGCGTCTTCTGATCGCCGGTCATTTGGCGCTTCACTTCTTCGATAATGAGCGGAAGGCTCGCCTCGGCATCGGCTTCGTTGGGCGGCGCTGGCGCAGCTCCACCTTTGCCGCCTCTACCGGCTCCGCCTCTGCCGCCCGCACCGGGCACAGTGCCGCCGAATCCGATGTTCACCGTGTCTCTGGTCGCCGCCGTTTTCGCCAGGGCCGGACCGGTGATGGAGGCTTGCGCGCCTGCTGTTTCCAGTCCCAGGGTGTAGTCGTAGGTCGCGTCCGCGCCCGGGCCGCAAAGAGGATGACGTTGCGGGTAACTCATGGGCCCGCCCGTCGCTGCCGTGCTGGTGGATGCTCCCACCAGTTCGGCGAGTTCAACCGCCCGCTTTACCCCTTCCGGTGTTCGTAAACGTCCCACCGCGATTCTGGGATTTTGAGCGTCGAGCAAACCTTTGGCGATCTCCCGCGCACGTGTCGCATCGATGGTGACAAACACCGGCGGCTTGTAAGCCGGAACCTTCGCATTCGGCGCGTTGTCTTTCTGGATCTCGCTTCCCAGCACTACCAGCGTCGGTCCCATCGGCGGCGTAATGGCCTCGTTGTAGGCACGCTGAATGGCCACCAGCGCCTCATCGATGGTCTTTGGCTCGGAATCCCATTTCGTATAGCTCCGGACCATCCCGGCCATATCGTGCGCGGTGTGCGCGGCAATGAAGTCCGGATCATTACCGGCGATCATCAAGACCGGCACACGGTCATAGTAGGCCTGGTACACGGACATGGCCCCGTGCTGAATTCCAATGGTGCCGTGCAGCAGCGCCAGCATGGGTTTGCCCTCGGCCTTGGCGTATCCATGCGCCATGGTTACCGCCGACTCCTCGTGCAACGCGGTGATGAACTCCGGCATCTTGTTGGGCGGATTGCCGTAGTTTATGAATGACTCCTGCAGACCTTCGAAACTCGATCCCGGATTGGCCGCGACGTATTCGATACCGAGCTCGCGAATGGTCTGAACCATCAGATCCGACCCAGGCCGCGTGATCGTGCGCACGGCCGCCGGGGGCCGGACATTCCCTGTTTCGCGGGCCACTTGCGCCTCGGTCGGAGCCGGCACGGTGGGCGCTGCCGGCGCGGCGCCGGTTGCATTCCTGGGCGCCTGAGCTTCCACCAGCCCAGGCGTGGTTACCAGTGCCGCTGCTCCGGCTGCTCCGGCCGCGGCGTTTCTCAGGAAGCCGCGGCGACCAACGGAAGTCTTCTGTGATTTGGCCATGATCTGTTCCTTTCCGTCTTCTACATGGATCCCGCCAAAGGATCAGACTGATTTTACCGTAGCTGACGCCTGCCAGCGTAAAACGGGGAGCGTCGGGGCAGAGAAAACGTCTGTGCAAAGAACGTTTGTGCAAAGAATGCAGGACGATCGATCAAGTCCTTCCGGGCTCTTTAGCGCATCATTAGGGCGTGAGGAGAGCTATCGTATGAGTACACTTGAAAAAGAGTCATTGGCGGCCGAGCCACAAAGCGCGGCCAATCACAAAATCGGAGGTTCCATGGGACGTCGGGCGGAATTACTGGCGAATCGAATCGAGGAGGGCGCCGCAGGTCTGGGCGCCTTCGCGGAAGGGCTTTCGGATGCCGAGTGGCGTACGCCCATGTCGGCCAAGGACAAGCGCACCGTCGGCGTGATCGTGCACCATGTTGCCAGCATGTACCCGATTGAGGTCGGTCTCGCGCGGGCTGTTGCCGGCGGCAAGGCTGCTCCGGAGGTTACGTGGGAGCTGGTCGCCGACATCAATGCCAAGCATGCTCAGGAGCAGGCGGGAGTTACAAAGGCTGCGGCTCTCGAACTCCTGCGCCGGAACAGTGCGGAGGCCGCCGCGGCGGTGCGCACATTCACGGAGGAAGAACTCATCGGGTCGGCGCCCGTCGGGCTGAGCTTCGGCGCGCCTGTCACCGCGCAGTTCATCATCGAAGATCACGCGCTCCGGCATAGCTGGCATCACCTGGCCGGTATCCGCCGGGCCTTGGGCCGGTAGGTTTCCGACAGTGAAGCGCCGGCTGAATCCGTTACCGTACCCGCATGGTATATTGGCAGCCGATGGAACGAAGAACATTCTTAACAGGTGCGGCTGTGCCTCTGGTTACGGGGATGGCCGCTCGATTGTCCGCCCAAACGCCGGCAGCTCCGCGCATGCGCATCAAGCAAAGCGTAATGGCTTCTGTTTGGACCGGCTCGACGGCCACGTTTGAGGAGAGGTGCAAGATTCTCGCGCGTATTGGTTTCAAGGGCGTCGATCTGCCCACCGAACAGCAGATCCCCATCCTCACGCAAAATGGCTTGGCGCCCGGCATGATGACGGGCACGGGAACCAGTTTCCAGAATGGGCTGATCCGCAAGGAAATCCACACCCAGATTGAAGACGCCACGCATGCCGGAATCGACATGTGTGTGCGAGCGGGATGCTCCGTTCTCATTGCGATCCCCGGCGAACGGCGCGGCATGTCCAGGGAAGAAGGCGCGGATAACGCTGTCGCGATACTGAACCGCGTGAAGGGCTACGCCGAACAGAAGAACATTAACGTTTGCATGGAAATTACGAACTCTAAGGTCGCTGCAGACCAGCGTACCGATCAGGTCTTCGATCATGTGGCATGGGGGCTGGATGTGTGCAAGCGCGTCAATTCTCCGCGCGTCAAAATCCTGTTTGATATTTACCACGCTCAAATCGCGGATGGCGACGTAACGCGGACCCTGCGCGATAACATTGACCGCATCTGCCACATCCACGTAGCGGGTGTGCCCAGCCGCCAGGAAATCGACGACAAACAAGAACTCAATTTCCGCTTCATCGCGAACGCGATCGCCGATCTTGGATACACCGGATTTGTGGCCCACGAGTGGCGGCCTGCCATGGGCAATGATCCCGTGAAGAGCCTTGAACGGTGCTTCGAGATTATGAACGTTTGATGCTTCGGGACGCCTAAGATTCCACACGGCGGCATGGCTCCCGGACCCGTTCAGTTAAGAATCGCCAGCCTGAACACTAGCCTTATTACGATCACTAGTCGTTTGGTGCGAAGACCGGATTGGCCGGTACGGGTTCGCCTCGGAACGGTAGCTTGAGTTTTCGAGAAATCTCCGGCCAGAACTCGCGCAGTACGTCGTAACCGATATCGAAGGCGACCTGTACCCGATCCGCCGCGCAGTGTCCGCTGTACCATGCTGGTTGCCTGGATGATAGACATTGCTCAATGCGGCAGAACCGACACTCCCCAGCGTCTACGGGCAGCTCCTGGCATAACCGGCGACGCTTGCAAGTCACCACGATTACCGAATACGTGCAGGCGTGGCCCGCATCGCCGCGTGGGTTCGAGCGTGACGCACATCGCCGGTACTGTGAGCCCCTTTACACCACGGTTCCGAATAGTGCTCCGATACCTGCGGTGATCGCCATGGCGAGTGCGCCCCAGAATGTAACGCGTATCGCGCTCATCGTCACGCTGGCACCCCCCACGCGTGCGGCCAACGCTCCAAGAAGCGCGAGGAAGAAGAGAGACGTTCCAGAAACGAGGTAGATCAGACTCGCCTCCGGAACAATGGCAGTGACCAGCAAGGGCATGGCGGCTCCAACTGCGAAGCTGGCGGCGGAGGCCAGCGCAGCCTGAATCGGACGCGCGGTGAGAGTCTCGGAAATCCCCAGTTCGTCCCTGGCATGGGCGCCCAGTGCGTCATGGGCCATCAGCTGCTGGGCGACCTGGTTCGCCAGCGAGGCATCGAGCCCCCGGGCGACGTAGATCGCGGCCAGCTCCCGGTGCTCTCCCTTGTCGTCTGCTTTGAGTTCCTTGCGCTCCCGCTCGAGATCGGCCTGCTCCGTGTCTGCCTGCGAGTGTACGGATACGAACTCGCCGGCGGCCATCGACATCGCCCCGGCGACCAATCCCGCGACTCCCGCGATGATTACGTTGCTGCGAGTGGCATGCGCCGCCGCGACGCCCAGGACCAGGCTGGCCGTCGAGACGATCCCATCGTTCGCGCCCAATACCGCCGCACGCAGCCAGCCGATGTGCGCTGTACGATGGCGTTCCGGGTGAGTTGTCCGCATGCGCTGCTCCTTGGTCGGCCGTCAGGTCGCCTTTCTATCTTTGAATACCAAAATATCCGTTACTCTCTCGGCACGGACAATAAACCTGCTCGGAGCAGCGCCGACGAAGTAGAACGGATAACATGTCACCAACGTTAGGACTTCTCCGCCGGTGGAATCGAGAACTTCAACGTCCTCTGGACTCACGACCTTGGTGGACACCACGCGGTAGCGATACTCGCCTTGCAGTGTGGTGAGCGTGATCACGTCGTCCATCTGGATGTATCGCAGCGGCCGGAAGAATGTATCGCGATGCGCGGTGATACCTACGTTGCCGAGTTGCCCCGGCAATGCGGTGCCGGGGACATGGCCAGCCGCCCGCCGCAGCGTCCTCCCATCATCGCCTTCAATGACCATAACCGATAGGCCAAGGCGTGCGATTTCAATGCGTCCGATTAGACCGCTTGTCGCGGCGGCCGGCGGGATCGCAGGCGGACTGAGCAGCTTGGCTAACGGTGAGTCGGCGCTCACGGCGTGCTGGTCTTCAAGCAAACGTTGGAGGGTGCGGCTCTCACGCTCCTGGAATACGCGAGTATCCACTACAACGAACGCGCAATAACCCAGCATCGCCACAGCGCAGGCGAAAAGCCCGCGCTGCGACCACCGCAGAAGTTGCTTCAGCGACTGCCTGGGTACGGTCACTCTCATTTAGCGCCCTTGCCTGGCTGTAATTCTCCGCCGGCGATGTAGCCGGCGCGAGTACGAACCGACAACTTCCCACGTTCCCTGGATCGTGCATTAACCCGGATCGAATGGTAGGCGCCTGGCTTTCCATTCATGGAGGAGAATCCAATGGTGTATTGTTCCCGAACGTCGCGGGCAATGCGTTCGCAGATCTCCGCCGTTTCACTGGGTTTGGAAGGGAAGAAAGCTTCGCCGCCGGTCTCCTGGGCCAGACGGCGGAGCACCCTGGGATTCCGGTCCGGATCATCCTCACTGAAGACGCCGATCGTGTAGATCACAGCGCTCGATTCCTCCGCCATTCTAAGCACGCGGTCCAGAGTGGACTTGCTCGCGTTATCGCCGCCGTCGCTGATGACGATCAGCGCTTTCTTGTCCCGCTCGCCTTTCTGCAAGCCCTGGAGAGCCGCTAGGACGGCGTCATAAAGCGCGGTCCTGCCCAGCGCAGGCGCGCCCCAGATCGCATTTCCGAGCTCATCGGCGCTATTGCTGAATCGCGTGCCGCTGGGCAGGCCCAGTGAAACGTCCTCGTTGAAGTTCACAACGAACATCTGGTCCTCGGCGTTGCTAGCCCTGACAAATGTCCGAGCTGCGGCGGTCACCTCGCCGAGCTTCTCGCGCATGCTTCCACTGTGGTCGACCACCAGGCCGATGGTGACGGGCGTATCTTCGTGCCGAAACAGACGAATGGGCTGACGAGCCCCGTCCTGGTAAACCTCAAAGTCTTGTTCCCCGAGGCCAGAGACGGAGTGACCCGCCCGGTCGCGTACCGTTGCCTGCAGCACGACCAAGTCAAGCTCCACCGAAAAGCGAAGATCGTCCTGATCTTGACCGTTAGCGGGCGGCGCAACCTGCGCCGCGGCAAACCCGCCGAGAACAAAAAGAAGGACCGGAAGCACGAGCGCTTTCGCGGCCTCGTACTCCCGATCCCAGGATCGTTTCGTTCTCAAAATGATCCTCTTTCTAAGTTCCACGGCCAACGCAGTCCTTTAACGGCTGCGTTTTTCCACCACGCGAAGTGTCAAGGCTCCTCCCAATGCCAGTAGGCCGAGGAGTGCGATCAGCGGCAAGAGACTTGCCGTTGTCGGCAGCTTCGGTTCGGCCGCCGGGGCTGGCGCCGCAGCGACTTGCGCTACCTCGGCAGGCGGCGGAGACGTCACTACCTGAGCGATTTCCACCTCTTCTCCCGAGGGCCTGACGGCTGTGACGGGAGCCCGCTCCAGCTCTGCCCGCGCTTCTTCCGGCTTAGCAACATCCTCTCTTGCGGGAGCCGGCATCTGGAGGACGGGTAAATTGGTCGCCTTGGCTAGCTCCACCGCCTTGGCCTTCGGATACACGAATTCCTCGCCCCATGTGGCGCCAGGATAGAACCACGCCCGGATCGCTTGCGGCGCGCCTTGCACGGACTCGTTAAAGGTGACCACGGTCTTGTCTTTAGGCTGCAGGCGATAGTTCGGGATCGCCAGAATGGTGGCAAAGATCCTGTTTTGGTCCTTGTTGAAGATCTGGACGATGTGCCGGTTGGAGTTGGAGTTTACCAGCTTGAATACATACGTTCCAGCGGGCAACACACGGTATCCCTGAATATGGACTGGAGGGATCTCGATGGGTTGGCTGAAGGTTAGAGTCGTTTTCTTGTCATAATCGTCTGCCTTTGCGCTGGGTGAGAATGCCGCGCCAATAAGCGCAAGGCAGAACACGGTCGGCACTGCTTTCGATAATGTCATCTTCGTCTCCTTTGCTGCTATATACTCTGCCTGCTGTCGGCAGATCTCTCACCCTCTTTTGGAAGCACGCGCAGGGCCCTCCAGGTCCCGAGGGTGTTCTACCTGATCCAGTGATTGGTGCTGTTGCCGGGCAGTGCGCCTAAATCGAAAGCTGATAAGTGGATAACGGCCACGCTATTCGAAGACGCCACGTTCAGGACCACCAAAATGTCATGCGCCCGCGTCGCAAGTTATCGGACAAAACCGACCTTCGACCGTCGATCACTGGGTGAGATAACCCACTCGCCTTTAGTTCGAAGGACTACCACCTCTAAATATGGGTGCAAGTTTGTTGCGGTCTCTTGTTAAATGACCGGGCACGCTTGCGAATGATTGGGGTGGAGCTTTCGTCGGCCCACGGGTCCTTGGGTGAAACCGCCCGCTTTTTCTTCGAGCACGACGTGGCACCGTTGGTGCAAGCAGCAGTGTGCCGCGTTCCGCTGATGCGCTGGCGCCCAAGTCCTGATCAGGGCGTATCCGGCAGCTATGTCCACCCAGGTCCCGTGTGGAGCTTCCGATATTGACGCTTATCGGGCATCTTCCCACAGCCCGACTTCTGGATAATGTCAACTTTCGTCTTCCCAAACAGAAGGAATCCTATCCAGCGTTCACGGCAGCGAAGCCAGAAGTTGGCGCCGGCAATTGACAGGATTCGTTGATGCGAGTGGTGCTGATGTCAGGCGGGGACGGTTAGCTGCTTTCCTTTTTCGGCCAGCATCACCGCCAACACTCTTGCGGGCTTGGTCGCGCTGGCATTGCGTGAAACCGCGTGAAGCTGATTCGGCGTCTCCAGAAATACTTCCCCGGTAGATAACGTTCGCTCCGGTCCATCGCCGACCTTTGACCGAATCTCTCCTTCAAGTACATAAGCGATGGTAATGCCGGGATGCCGGTGCGCTCCCGTGGCATCACCCGGTCCGTAGGACACTTCAATCACGGTTGCCGACCAACCCTTAGTCCTCAAATCGGGGATGTCCTGTTCGAAGATCACCCTCCGGCCGCCAGATTGCGCCTTGGCCATTTGCACGAGCCCCTCCGCGAAAACGGCACCAACACTGCTGAGAAGTACTCTTCGGCTTACCATGTGGCTAAGTATCCTGCAGCGTTTGCCGCGTGTCAATTCTCGACACGCTCGATTCTGCGAGTCCTGCTCCGCCGGTGCCGGGTCAGGTCGAACTTGGGCATCTCTCCTAGAACGTGAACCGGGCGATCAGCGTCCCCTGACGGGGCTGGGCTGCCACGGCTGTTGTATTGATAAACCCGAAACCGGCCGTCGTCTTGAAGTAGGATGACGCGCAAGAGACGGTCTTGCCTGTCGCATCGGCGCAGGTCTGCGAAGCTTGCGAATTGGTGGACGTTGGATTGCTCATTTCCGTGCGGTTGAAAATATTGGTGAAGTCCGCGCGAATCTGAAGAACTCGGCGGCTTTCGTTCCCGATGCGGAAACTGCGACCGAAGCTCAGGCTCTCGTTGGGTCTGCGCTGATAGCGGTACTCGTTGTAGTAGGCCGCCGCCGTGCCCCATTGGCCCGCCGCGGGAGCCGTCCAGGCGTTGGGATTCAGTGGGAAGGTGGTGCTCGGATCAAAACAATGGCAGTTGAGGTCCTGCGTGAAAAGCGGCTGGCTGGAATCGCGATTCATGAAGGTGCCGCCCGAGGTGCCGGTGGCGCCGGTGCCACGGTACAGCAAATCGCGGAGACCATTGTTTGCGATGGGAGACATGATCGGCAGACCGCTGGCATATCGCAGTACCGTTCCCAGTTGCCAATCGCGCACTGCCCATGAGAGCCACTTGTTTCCTTTAAGCGTCGGGGCGGTGTAGTTTCCGGCGAACACCAGCAGGAACGGCTGATCCAGACCCGAAAGATACTTGTTCTGGGCGCGGTTGAATACGTCATTGGTGGGCGGCGTAGTGGGAGAAAGTGTAGAAATATCCGCTTCCGTGCCGCTCATGAACGTTTTGGACCAGGTAAATGACGTGGTGAAATCCAGGCCGTGTGAGAAGCGTTTGGTGGCGCTGGCTTGCAGCGAGTCATACCAGCTGTCGCCTACAGGGGCCCAGTGCATATTGGTAATCCCTCCGAACTGCGGGAAGGGCCGCAAGGCCTGCGACACCAGCGCCGTCGCCGGGAATCCGGCATAGGGCAAGCCGCTGAAACCGCGCTGAACCGCCAACGGCGAGTTGACGGTGGAACCGAGCAGTTTCAAATCATCCGCATTGTTAAGGCTGAGATTCCGAGCCGCCAGGGCTTGGGGAGTCAGGCAATTGAGACAGAGCAGATACGCGGAGTTCCACCATGCGCCCCGGTTGCCAACGTAGGTTGCTTCCACCACCAGGTCCCTCATAACTTCTCTTTGAATCCCGACGCTATATTGAATGGTTCGGGCCGGCCGGCCGGCGTGCGGATCGATCTGCTGGGAAGGCGAGGCGATCGTACCCGGTAGCGGGACCTGCCCTGGATCCAGATTGGGCCAAGTGATTTTGTACGGCAGGCCGTCTTGCAGTTTGTAAGCCGGATCTCCAAACGTGGGCGAGTTATAAATGTTCTGCGACCCCGTGGAGAAAGAGTTGAAGCCGTTCTGCGCGGTCTTGAAGTAGGAAATACCCCCGCCGACGCGCAGGACTGTCTTGGGCAGCATCTGATAAGCAAGACCGATGCGAGGTCCGAAGGCGTAAGGGTAGTTGTGCGCGACGTCACAATTGCAGTGGCCGGGCTCATTCCCCTCGAATACCACGCCTCCCAGCTTCCCGCCGGCCGTCGGATTGACGGCGCTAACCGAGAAGTATGGAATACGCCCATGCTGCTCTTTCAGATAGGTCTGGAAATCGTACCGCAGGCCGTAGTCCAACGTAAGCTTGCGGGTCACCTTCCAGGAATCCTGCACGAACCACGACAGCGCCTTGGCGCCCATGCGCGATTTGGACGGCACGCCGATAAAACCATTGTCGGCGCCGCCGAGCATGAAGCTAGCGAACGGAAATCCGGGGAATCCTCCGGACAGAGATTGACCGACGATCGAGGGAAGTGCGGACGCCGGTGAACAACTGTTGCAATTCGCCGTGTTCGTGAAGTTGATCCACGCGTTCGCGTAGGTCTGATTGTATGCGGGGTATCCTACGATGATCATCTCGCCGCCAAACTTGTAGGTGTGGTTGGTCTTCACCCAGTTGAGACTCGCGTTGGCGGTCGGCTTGTCGTTCAGCAGGAAAACCTGCGACCCTGGTCCAATGCCCGCCGAGAGACCACCCTGCGCCTGGTTCATTCCCATAAGCGCTGGGAACAACTTCGCGTAGGTGCCTTTCAGGCCGATGCCTGCGACCGGATCGTAATCCGGCAGCGGATTGTTGTTGCGCAGGTGGATGAGGCCGACACCAAGGTGCAGCAAAATCGTGGGCGTAATGGTCTGGTCGAAATTCAGGCGAATGGTATGCGCCTTGATATCACTTGGAACTGCCGAGGTGATCGGCTGCGGCAGTGAATTATTGTTTGGCGCGCTGGTCCCGGTACGCGACCAGTAGCCTGAGATCTTCGTCCTGTCACTCAGTGAATGATCGATCTTGAACGAAGGAATATCGCTGACCCTGGGGTTGGTAAAGGTTGTCAGATAATTCAGGGTCTTGGCTGCATTGATGGGATGCGGAATCAGGGCGATGACCGCCAGCGCCACCTTGTCCTGTTGCGCGATCGGAATCGTGTTATTGGTGAACAGGTTGCGAGTCCGCTGTCCGTTGACATCGAACGTGTTGGTGGGATCGTAGATGGCGTTCTCCATGATAGGGCGTCCCAGGGGATCGCAGTTGAGGTTTCCCGCGGGGCAGACGTTCTTACCGGTCAAGGCCTGCTGGAAATTTCCGACGCGGTACGCCTCGGTGGGAACCGTAATGGTGGTGGTGCTGTTGATCGCGGTTTCCCGAAACTGCTCGAAGCTAAAAAAGAAAAAGCTTTTGTTGTGGCCGTCGTAGAGCTTGGGGATGTAGATGGGGCCGCCGGCCGTGAACCCGTAATCATTCCGCCTTTGCCGGTTGCGCACATGCTGGCCGGTTCTGCGGCTGTCGGTAAGGCCGGCGTCGGTGAAGGCCTGACCGGCATTGAGCGCTTCATTCACGAAGTATTCGTAGGCGCTCCCGTGGAACTGATTGGTGCCGGACTTCATGGTGGCGTTGAAAACGCCGCCGCCGGCCTGTCCGAATTCCGCCGAATAATTACTGGTTTGAATCGAGAGTTCCTGAATTGCGTCCACGCTCGGCTGGGTCATCGACTGGGTATTGATTAACTCGTTAGTCGAATCCTGGCCTTCGACGCGCAGAGACTGCGTATTGCTCGGAAGTCCATTTAAACGGATGCTGCTGTCCGGCCGGAAATCACTTCCGGGGAGCAGCTGCATGGCGGCGTATGGATTACGCAATCCGTTCGAACCGGCAGTGGATCCGATTCCAAGTACCGGGAGATTGTCCATTCGGTCCGAGGTCACGTTATGGCTCAATTCGCCGCTCTCCGTCTTGAGCAGGGCGGACGTCTCGGTAACGGTAACGGAGTCGCTGGCGGCACCGACCTCAAGCGGCACATCAATGCGCACCGTCGTCGCCACTGGAAGCGGCACGCCCGGCCGTACGTACCTTTTGAATCCAGCCACTGTCACGGTCAGTTCGTAGTTGCCCGTGGGTAATTGAGAAAGGTTGTAGTTGCCGGTGGTGGTGCTGGCCGCGGTATAAACGGCGCCTGTATCCACATTCTTTGCCTGCACCGCTGCGCCGGCGATAACTGCGCCGGCCGGATCGGAAATTGTGCCGGTAATAGTGCCGCGGTCGCTTTGTGCAAAAGCAGCGGTCAAGAAAAGGGTGGTGCTCAACAACCCGAGGACTACTGCACGCATAATTATCCCCCCCACCGGTGGCCTCTTCGTCTTCGAATTTAGCCAAGCCGTGGCGAGTATACCCCGCAGTTAAGCTAGCGTCAAGGAGACTTCGCGGGCGTCAAGAAATAACGTCGCACGGCCTGCGTGTGACTCAGTCGTTGTGCCTGCGTATTCAATGATAGGGGCCGTTGAACATACACTGCGCGCGGGACGTAGATGGCAAGATTTCTCACGAGCTTGCTGAAATTGAAGGAATTGATCTGCGACGGCTCGGCATCGAGAGCGGCTTCGGGAAACCGGGTGAGGAAGTTGGAGAGTGCAGCGAGTCACCGGTATCGGTCGGACTGAACAGATACACGTACCCGTTCTCCTTGACAATCCAAGCGCAGCGAAAGACTTTGCCTCGGTACAGGTCGAAGTAGTCGATCTTCCACTCCGTGAGCGGCCGCTCCACGTTGCGGATTCGCGCCAGTCGCGTGCCCTGGCCAGCCCACGCATTCCGGATCGTGAACTTGCCAACCGAGCCGCACGACGAGATTCCGATGCTGGAGTTGATCATCCGCGTGCGAGAGCGGTTCGTGTCGCTGGAGGACCGTCGCCTGGTTCGTCGTCCATCATTATTAGGATGTCAGCGATTCGTAAGCTGGCCGCCGAGGCTGCCGACAATGGCCTGCTGGCGCCTGAGCTGGTTGCAGGCATCAGCCGAGTCAAGAGCGCCAGGCCGCAAGGCATCCGGGTCGGGAACTGGCTGTCGCTGCGACAGCATTATCGTTTCTGATACCAGCCCACGACCTCGCGGGCGCCCTGATCGTTGTAGCGCACTTCGGTGGTGCCGGCCAACCGCATCGATCCGCCCCGAGCCTCCGGCAGCCGATCGTTGGTCAGCAAAAGGCCGCCCGGCTTCAACATGGCGCCGGCGTTCTCCAGCGCCAGCATCTGCTCGAACGCGTCGTAGTAGAGAAAGATGTTCGTGCCCACCATCAGGTCGAAGCCGGTTTGTTCACTAGCGCGTGCAGCCGGATTGATGCGTTCGAGAACGATATTAAGGTCCACCGGCTCGCAGGCTAGCACCACCTCGGGGCGGATTCTCACCGCCCGCGTTTCCAAGCCTCTTCCCTCCGTTATCGTTCTAAAGATCTCGGGAGGCTGGATGGGCGTCACCGGGCTCCCCACCCGATCGCCTAGGGAACGCCAGTAGGCAACGAGCTCCGGCGGCCATGCACGCACGACGTCGCGCGGCAGCTGGATGACATAGCCGGTGTTCTTGCGGGCGCGTTCGCGGGCACGCTCGATATGATCGATCACTCTGGCACTGATGTCGAAAATTGAAACGGATACGGCGTCGCCTTTCGCCAACCCCAGCCGGATTAGCGAATCGTACAGTGCAAAGGGTTGCAGCGTCTGCTGGGGATAATAGTCGTAGCCCGATTCTTCGCTCTTATCGATAAAGTCGAGACCTGGGCCAATCACGCCGACGCGAGTCACCAGGCCTTCACGCAACACTCCCCGCTTCTTCAGATCGAGCAGTGTCTGCTCGATTGAGAAATCGGGAAGGATGCTGGTATCGAGCGAAACACCCCGATCGGAGAAGAGAGACGCGCGGTCCAGATCCGGCAGGTTCAGGCGATTAGCCTCCTCGGCGCGCTCCGCAAAGATCTTCCGCTCCTGAAGCACCCGCTGCAGATTGTTATAAACAAAAACGCCAGTCGCGGAACTTCCCAGGTCTAATCCGCGGCTTCGCAGAAGACCACTCAGAAAAATCAGACGGTCGTTTCCGCGCGGACTGCGCAGGCCGGCAACCAGATCATCCACCCGGGCCCGCAAGGCACCGCTCCTGGAAGCCTCGGTGAGGTTCTCCATCCGGATGCGCGGCTGCTTCGTGAAGGAGGTTCCCAAAAGCAGGAGATTGGCCATGGAATCCAAATCGCCCTGCTCCAGTCGCACGCGAATGGCTTTGTCCTGCCGCTGGCTCCAGGCGGTCCACTGGTCCTCGCCGGCGTTTCGAAGCTCGGCGGGCAGCCGGTCGCGTTGCTCATCCAAAATGGGTTTGACGTTCCGATAGGAGGTAAACGAACGCTCAGCGGCGAACAGGCTCAGCGCGGTGACGAGTATGACCGGGATCCAGGCAGACCGCATTGGTGGTATCCAAAAAGGGAAGCCCGCCGGGAGGTTAGGCCGGCGGGCTGTGGTTCTATTCAGTCTGGTTTAGAACGAGAATCGGGCGATCACCGTGCCCGTTCGGCCCAGGAGATTCACCGCCCCGGCGCTTACCGCAGGAGCAGTGCCGGGTGCGTTGAAGGCGTTGATCACTCCGAACCCGCCGACGTAAATCCCTTGCCCATTTTGAGTCGGTTTATTCTGCGGATTCGTAGCAATCGGGTTCGGCAAAATCGTCCGGTTGAAGAGATTGACGAACTCGCCCCGGATGTAAAGGTCCATGCGCTCCTTGAACCGGAAGTGGCGGCCGAAGTTCCCGTTCTCTCTAGGCTGGCGCGGGCCGCGGAAATCGCTGTAAAGCGTGCTTGCCGCCGGTCCCACGCTGTTGGCCGGCAACTGCGCCCAGGCAGCCGGGTTCAGCACGATATCCGTGTAGGGATTGTAACTGTGTATATTGTTGATGTCCTTCAGGTACAGGGGCTGGCCCGTGCGTACGTCTTGGCTGGTCAGGAAATTCGCAGTCGTGCTGTTGGGCGGCGTGAGGAACTGGCCGCTTTGGTATGCGGCGAAGAAGCCGACCTCCCAATCCTTGGTGATCGCATTCGCAAACTTGGGCAGCAAGGCATACTTCTGCACCGTATAGGTGGCGTTGAAGGTAAGAGCCTGCGGTGGAATCTGCTGCAGCGCCCAGTTATTGGCCGCGGGGTTGAAGAAGTCCTGCCGGGTGGGCTTCGTGAAACCCTTGGCCCAGGTGTATGCGCCGCTGGCCTGGAAACCGCGCGAGAAGCGCTTGGTCACCTTGATTTGTAAGGAGTCGTACTTAGTGGCGCCGGTTGGAGCTCCGGATGGGCTAAGCGCCCCGAACTGCGGAAACGGGTACAGCGCACTCTGCAGCGTGGTACCGGCGAAGCCGTTATAGGGCAAAACTTTGCCTAGCCGAGAGGTTACTGCAGCGCTGGTGATTGGCTGGAGCAGCAGGGCGCGGTCGGCATCGTTGTTATATCCGGTCGGACCCGTTCCAGGGTAGGGATACAAACCGTACTGCGCGTATTTTGATGGGGAGGTCTGGCTCAGGAAGCCCGCCGGGCCGGCGCCTAAGCCGTTTATCCACACAGCGCGATTGGCCACATACGATGCTTCCACGATGAAATTCCTGGTGATCTCCCGCTGGAGGCCGAGGCTCCATTGGTTGACCCGCGGCGGCCGGTTCTGGTTTGCGTCAGGCATCGTGGGGGCGCCACTCACCGTGCCCAAAACCGGATAGCGGTTCGGATCGGTGATGGGCCAGGCCGGGGACACGATGGCGCCTGGCGTCTGGATGTTTACATACGGGTTTATGCCTGCCAGGGGATATGCGCCGTTGGTGCTGACGATACCGCCCGCGCTGGCCCCGACGAACTGGTAATTAACTCCCCAACCGGCGCGAAATACCGTCTTGGGGTTGATCTGATAGGCGACGCCCAGCCGCGGCCCGATTCCATATGGATAGGTGGGCTGATAGAACTGGCAGTTGCACGTGTTGGCGTAGATGGTCGCGCCTGGGTGCCCGCCTGCGTTGGCGTTCGCCAAAGTAGTAGAGAACTGTCCCTGCCGCCCGTATTGCTCATGATAGGGCGTGGCATAATCCCAGCGCAGGCCGTAATCCAACGTGAGCTTGCGGGTTATCTTCCAGGTGTCTTGCAGAAAGAGTCCCCACTCCTGGTTCCCTTGACGGTAATTCAACTGGGGGCCCTGCGTCGTAGAAGAAACTGCTCCATTCACCGTTGTTCCGTAGTCCCCCAGCAGCCAACTGGCGAAGCCGAAGCCTTGCGTGAAACCGTTGAGACCGCCGGTGGGAGTGAAGGGCATCGACGTCGCGTTGAGACCGGTCGCCAGGGTGACGGAGGAAAAGGTTCCATTGTAGACCTGCTCCAGATACAGCTCAGCACCAAGTTTGAAGGTGTGATTGCCTCTGACCCACGTCGCGTTGGCGCTAAAGCTGGGCTTTTCCTCGTAGTTCAGCGTCTGGATGGCTTGGCCAAGATTCTGCATGCCGCCGTAGAGGGTGCTCGACATGCCCGTAATGGAGGGGAAGTGGCGATGAATCAGGAAGCCGGTAAGCCCTATGGACGCCGGGTCGAAATTCAGGACGGGCGCATGGTCGAAGAAAATGGTGTGATAGTAACCCACGCCCAGGTGGAGCAGCAGGGTCGGTGTCAACGTGCGGTCGTAGTTCAGCCGAGTGGTGTAGGTAGGAATGAATGTGCCGCGGTACCCGCCGATCTCGAGGGGCAAGCCGTCAGCGCCCCCCAGGGGAGCGGAAATCTGGCTCTCCGTGTTGATCCTGGACCAATAGAAGGACAACTTGTCTTTGGCCGAGAGATTGTGATCGATCTTGATCGACGGAATGGCCGAGTATCGTGAGCCCGGAATGCTGGCGCTGTAATTGCCGATGAGATTGGAGTTTTGCGCTTTGGGAAGCAGCGCCAAGATCTTCAGCGTGGACGGATCGAAGAGGGTGGGGTCAATCTTGTTGCCCGGGAACGGATTGGCGTACCCCAAATTCGCAGATGTCGTGGCCCGCGAACGCGGGTCGTAAATCGTGTTCGCATACATTGGCCGGCCCAGTGCGTCCACGGCCGGCAAGGCGGTGGTCTGAATGCCGTATGCGGCGCACAAGCTGCAGTTCCCGTTCGGCGAGATGGCGGAAAAATCGCCATTCAGATAGGCCGGTGCAGGTACAGTGTCCGTGAAGCCGTATTGCTGGGTCTCGAGGAACTGTTCATAGCTCCAGAAAAAGAAGCTCTTGTTCTTGCCATCGTAGATCTTGGGGATGTAGATGGGGCCGCCCAGAGTGCCGCCGAAATCGTTGCGGCGGTTGCGCGGCCGGTACTTTCCCGGCTCGCCGTCCCTGGTGGAGCTGAAAGGATTGCCGGCGTTCAGGTCTTCATTGACGAAGTAGTCGTAACCGCTACCGTGATACTGATTGGTGCCGGACTTCATGGTCATGTTGATGACCGCGATGCCCGCTTGCCCGAACTCGGCGGCGTAGTTGCTGGTCTGGTATGCGATTTCCTGAATCGAATCCACGCCAGGCTGAGCCATCTGGGTGTAATCGTAATTCCCGAAGAGGCGGGAGGTCGCGTCCTGGCCTTCCACGCGCATGGTCTCGGTCAAGGCGAAGGCTGCGCCGAGGCCGTTGAGCGTGAATGTTCCGCTGCTGGCATACGAACTAATGCCGGGAAGCCCCTGCAGCGAGTTGTACGGATTGCGCACGCCCGTGGTGCCGGAGTTGGCGGTCCCGATTCCCAGGAGCGGGAGCTCGCTCAAGTTGTCCATGGTGATGTTGTGGGTCATGTCACCGGTTTCGGTCTTCAGCAGGGTGGCTTCGGCGGTGACAGTCACGGACTCTGTGGAGCTGCCTACCTGCAGAGGAACATCCTCTCGCAGTACTTGGGTAGCCGCGACGGCGAGGTTGGTGTGAGTGTAGGTCTTGAACCCCTGCACCTTCACCGTGAGCTCGTAGACGCCCACCGGCAAATTCGAGATCGCATAGTTGCCTGTGTTCGTCGAAACCGCGGAAAAAACCACTCCCGTTCCCGTGTTCTTCGCTTCCACAGCCGCATTGGCGACTACAGCTCCGGCCGGATCAGAGACGGCGCCCGTAATAGTTCCGTTGCCCACCTGGCCAAACGCCAGAGATGCAAGGACCAGGAAAAATGCAAATAAACGCAAAGACCAGCCTGCGCGCATGAAAATGCCCCCCCATAAAGAAAAAGAATTTGTACCCAACCCATCAAGCCGAAGGCCCTCAACTACCCCGACTTGAATACAAGATGACAGCAAGGAGTGTACTGCAATACCGAAGCGGACCGCAACCGGGATACGTTCAACCGGCGATGGCGGAGCGGATCGACTCTCTCGTTCCTCTTGCCCTGAACCTCACGGCCTTAATCATCATTGGCCCAATGACATCATCCATCGCCTCGCCAAGACCGACAATATGCAACGACTGGCCGCCGACAACTACGGGTGCCAGCGCGCGCTTTCCCGTATGCGAGGTCATTTCTATGTGTGATCAATCGGCCTATTGCGTCCGCGCGAGTGAATAGCTGGTGCTGCGTCCGCCCTTGGCGTTCCCAGGGCCAGAACATGATGCTCGATGAGTCCAAAGATGTCCCGGTGCGCGGTGTCCTGTGAGCACTTCGCGAGCGCGGCGTATTTCGGGGTCGTGAGATTGCCCTCAAAGCCATCAAGGACACGATTGAAGACGATTAACTGGCGCTCGTTGAACTTCAGCTCCTTGAAGCGGGCCCATAACTCCTTCTTGTCCAGCACGGCACCCAAAGTTTCCCTGGCGCCGTCGATGGCGCGGCCCAGGCAGCCGAGGTACCATTCCATCCATGGCGTGATGTCCATGCTTCCTCTTTAGCACCGATAACGGAGGGGGCGGCAACGGTCCGCTGTGGGACCATTGGACGGTGTTCAATTATACTTTCTTGGCAACTGGGACCAGCGCGGCGATCAAGTTTGTGAACGTTTCAAGTTCAGCCAACGATTCGGCATAGATGCTGTCTCAATCGCGGACACCACGACCAGCGGGGTACCTGAGCCTGGCACGCTGGGTTTGCTAGGCATTGGCGCCGGATGCCTTAGCTTCCTGCGGTACCGGAACACGCACGATCGCACGAAAACCACATCTTTAAGCTAGCGTGGCGCTTTACCGTTCGATTCGGTTCGCGCAGACGGACGCTTCCTGATCTTTCGATTTCGTCCGGATTGCCGGCCATCCGGAAGTTGTTTTCGCTGCCGTCAGCAACAGGCAGCGGACTGTTCCATAAGGTAAGCCCCGGAGCGCTGCTACACATTTACCAGTCATCGCTAAGGGGTCGAAAGCAGAACCTCAGTTCGCAGAGGTTGGTTGCTATATAATCACGTCCTTAGCCCGACGTAACTTTTCAATGCAGCTGGGAGCGATCGTCTACGATCTTCGATTCGCCTGGCGAGGTCTGCGGCGGGATCGCGCGTTCACGCTGACCGCCATTGCGACGCTTATGCTCGCGCTCGCCCTGAACGTGACTGTGTTCGCCGTCATGGACACCATGCTTTTCCGAGGCTTGCCGCTGGCGCAGCGCCCTGACCGTCTGGTTTACATTCAGGAGCGCCGTGCGGCTGGCGGCGGCCTCATTTCGTATGCGGATTTCGAGGATTGGCGTAGTGAGGCTAAGTCATTTGACGGTCTGGCGTTCGTAGCGGAGAGCGGTATTTCTTTCAAGGACGGCGACGGCCGCCCGATCGATACCAACGCTTTCACGCTGACTGCGAATACATTCCGGCTTCTCGGTGTTCAACCGATGATGGGGCGCGATTTTGTTCCAGAGGATGAAGTGCCGGGCGCGCCGATGGTCGCGATTCTCAATCATCGCTTTTGGGTGAGCCGCTTTGGGATGCGCCCCGATATCGTCGGCATGCGCGTGCACATGAACGGGTCGCCAGCGACCATTATCGGCGTCATGCCGGAGCGCTTCGATTTTCCGACGAAATGGGACCTATGGATTCCCCTCCCGCGGACCGCGGAGCTCAAGCAGAGAGGACCGACTTCTTCTGCATTCCTTGCGGTCGGACGGTTGCGTGATGGAGTGAGTCTTCGGCAGGCGCGCACGGAACTCGAAACCATCAATCGCCGCTTGGAAGCGACGTACCAAGCAACTAATCGCGGAGTGTCGCCGGCGCTGTCCACTCATGCCGAGGCCAACAGCGGTGCGGACGCATCAATGATTTGGGGTTCGCTATGGGCCGCGGCGTGGTTGGTGTTCCTGATCGCGTGCGCCAATCTCGCCAATCTTTCGCTGGCTCGAAGCATCGGCCGCATCCCTGAGTACTCGACTCGGGTCGCGCTGGGAGCGGGGCAAGGAAGGATGATCAGCCAAGTTCTCATGGAAAACCTGACGATCGCGGCCGTCGCGGGCGCGACCAGCTGGTGGATCGCGAAATGGTGCATCCATGCATGGGACGTTGCGACCTTCTCCATGTATCAGGTGCTCGATTACACGGTGGATTTTCGCACGTTCTGGTACCTGGCAACGCTCACGCTGGGCGCGGCCATCCTGTTTTCCGTCGCTCCGGTTGCAAAAGTGATGCAAATCGGCATGAACGGCGTGCTCAAGGGAGATGCGCAGGGCGTGACACAGAGCCGGAGCGGAAAGCGGATTGCAGCCGGGCTCATAGCGGTGCAGATGGGTCTAGCGATCGTCCTTCTATCGGGTGCGGGGGTGTTGGTGCGGAGCCTCGCGTCGATCCTCACCGCACACACCGGAACGTATGATCCCGAGCACGTTCTGGTGGGATCAGCCAGGCTACCGTCCGACAAATACTCAAACGCAGAAACACGGAACTCCTATTACGCGCGACTGGAAACCCGATTGCGAGCGATTCCGGGAGTCGAGGAGGTGACGCTTGCCAGCAATCTTCCTGGTTATTCAGTGAACTTGCAAGCCTTCGAGATCGATGGAAAGCCTGCGCCAGCAGACGGCCGGGAGCCGGTTGGGTTCTTTGGGATCAGTTCGAACTACTTCGGTGTGGTTTCCGCTGCTGCGATTTCAGGTCGCGAGTTCAACGACGGCGACCGGCAAGGTTCCTTGCCAGTCGCCTTGATCAATCAGAGCTTTGCGGCCCGATTTTTCCCAGGCGAGAACCCGATCGGCAAACGTCTTCGTGCGGCGCCTGGGAACCGGCCGGACGATTGGCGAACGGTGATCGGCGTGGTTCCGAACATTATGCAAAATGACCCGGTGCGGCAGCAGTTCAAACCGCTCGTTTATGTGCCGCTGCGTCAGCGTCCGCCCGCTCGTGCCTATTTTCTGGTCCGAACCGGAATGACTCGGGCAGTGGGGGGTGCCGTTCGAACAGAGGTACAGAAGATCGATTCAGACGTGTTGCTCGGGGAGTTCATGACGTTGAAGGCGCACATGGCCTTCGATCGCGATTACATGGATCCGCTTCACAGCGAGTTGCAGAAGCACGCCACGGTCGCGCCGATCTTCGCGGTGATTGCATCGGCGCTGGCGGCGATTGGATTATACGCCGTGATTGCGCATTCGGTGGGCCGGCGCACTCGGGAGATCGGCGTGCGAATGGCGATCGGCGCGAGGGTTGAAGATATCCGCAAAATGATCTTCGGCGAGGGGATGCTGCCTGTGTCTATCGGAACGATCCTTGGTCTTGCGGCGTCGCTGATCTTAAATCGCGTTTTGCAATCGCAATTGGTCGGCGTCTCGCCATACGATCCAGCGACGCTCGCGGCGGCTCCAGCGATTCTTGCGGTGGTGGCGTTGCTCGCCTGCGCAATACCAGCACGGCGCGCGATGAACCTCGATCCCGCGATCGCGCTTCGCCACGACTGAACTACTCGCACAGAAAGTCCAACAATCATTCTTAGTGGCGCCGGCCCGCGGTCGCCTCCGCGAAACGGGCTTCCTTCGAACGCCCAATCCTTCATTTGATCTGCCGTTTACTACAGCTCGTGTTACGGAGCATCCGGACGGGTTCCGCGAGTGTTAATTCTCGGTGACACTCCATCAACTACTCGAATCGAAGTGCATCGTCGGGGATCACAGTCGACGCGCGGTGGGCGGGAATGAGCGCTGAGACCAACGCAGTCGAGAACAGAACCAAAGTTGCCGCGAGGATCGTTGCCGGATCTGTCGGTTTCACGTCGTATAGCTGCGATTCGACAAGACGGCCCAACGCCCAGACGCAAGGCAGTGCAATCGCTGCTCCCCCGGCGATCATCACCAGCGCATCCCGGAGCACCAGTCAGATCGTTTAGGACCGGCTTGCTGCGCAGAGGCACACGTCAAAATGACAATAAAAATCGATGCGATTCTCTTGCACCTTGGCATGGTGTGTTCCTTTAGTCCAGCAAGCCTATCGATAGTTTCTCAGAGAATTGATCCGAACGGCCCGCCCCGTGTGCTTCCCGTGCGACAGTTCCCCTTGCGGGTGTTGCCCTTGTGACTGAACCCGGCCCCAAATACATACGGGTTCGAGTGGAAAATTTCCCTCGGATTCTGTGACCGTGTGTGACCCTGAGGCGTGTAACTCGATGAAACCTTGGTAGCGCTAACGGGAATCGAACCCGAATCATGTCGTCCGATCTGGTCCTATATAGTCGCAACTAGCTGATTCTACGTGGATGCAGGTCGGCCTTTTCTACGCAATCACCCTTATGTAACCCTGTGGTGTGATCAATGTGTGATCAAAAAAATTGGAGGGATCGCGACTATCACGAACAAACGGCGCGACTCAGTCGGCTGATTCCCACTGCTGATATGCGGTCAGTATTTCGGCGGCGATGGCTGAGTAGCGCTCTCGCGAGCCGGCCGTTTCCGCTTCAAACCATCTGACGAACTCCTCATGCACGATCGCAGCCGTTTCCTCGACGGATAGGTCACGACGAAACCGGGGCAGAATTGTGCCGGCCTCAGGATCATACTCATCGGTGTTGTCTTCGAAGTTGATTCCGATCGGATCGTGACGGAAGAGGATCGGGGAGACTTCGTTTAAGAGTTGCTTGTATGAAGACGAGAGTCTTTTCCGTTCCTCTCGATGAAGGCTGACTTCGTCCGGCGTCATCAATACGTACCATTGTGAGACATCCTGGCTCCAGCGGCTGGGTCCCAAAGCGCCAAACGGGGATGGCCGCCGACCAAAAGGAACGTCTGCCATCCGCGATAAGCTGTATTAAACACGTAATGGAAATCGCATATCGGCGACATTTCTTGATACTGAGCCTCGCCGTCGTCCTCCTCTATCTGAGTGGGAAAACGCTCGATCATATACCAGTGGGCGAAATCCGTGATTTTGCGATTCTCGGATTGCCCGGTGCCCTTCACGCAGGTTCAGTCTTGCTATCGCTCAGGCGTACACCGAACATTGCCCGCAGCGTTTTCTTCGTGGCGCTTGCTGCCTGCTTCAACTTTGGGGCGATCTTCTCAGGCCTGATAGCTCTGCCGTTATTTCCTTTTGTGCCGGCAATCGTGAGTCTCCTCCCTCAACTTCGGGAGATCGGCGATTCCACTCCGGGAGATTCCGTTAGAGTCTTGTTCTACGTCATAGCCGCCTCGGCCTGTGGCTCTCTGGCGTATTGGTTTGTCGTTCGAGCGTTCTGGATGAAACGACTTCGCTACCGAGACTTGTTTCGAACGCTCACGCTGTGTGTGACCGCAACTATTCTGGCCTTCATCGGTGGCGCCGTTCTGGGCTCAAGTCCTGCGTACTTCAACTCAACGAGAAGCGTGCGCGATATCCTGCCTACCGTGATGTGGTGGTTCGCGTTCTCAGCGTCCTTATGGTGGAGCGAGTCGCGGGGCGACCGACGTAACGTAGCCCTAGTTCAATCGACAGCGTCGACCCAGTAGCTCCCCGATCCGTCCGAGCGATTCTGGCCGAGTAGGAAAGCGCCTGAACTCGAACCTCGTCTCGTCGGAGTCTTCAAATCCCCACCGTGCGTGCATCTTGTCCCCCGTCCTTCCAAAAATGTGTGATCAATGTGTGATCACGATGGTCGGAATCGTGGCCTCTGTATGCTTCAACTAACGGGAATCAAGCAGGATGCGCTTGTAAGTTATTGAAAGTATGGTAGCGCTAACGGGAATCGAACCCGTATTTGAGCCTTGAGAGGGCTCCGTCCTAACCGTTAGACGATAGCGCCGTAACCTCGATTATACGACGTTCGCCCTGGAGCAGGTTTCCAAACCTGCGAACCGATTTCTAAATTCGGCGCACTCACCATCACCGAGTCCGCAAAGCCTTCACGTTCAGCGCCACCGATTGCTGGCTGTTGGCGTCCACCCTCAGCGCCATTCCCGTCGTCCGGCACCCCTCCAGCCCGGCGGGATCGTACACATCGCAGGGAGGATCATCCAGCCACCCCGCCAGCGTGTACTTGCCCGGCGGAATCCCGGCGATCTGGAAGAAGCCGTACTCATCGGCGGCGGTTTCGCGATAGCTCTGCACGTGGTCCGCGGGAGATTCGGGAATCAGCGCCAGGCTGGCTCCGCTCCACACGTCGCCGTTGGGACCGTAGACGCGGCCGGTGACGCGCCCGCCCCTCGCATCCAGCACGATCTCGAACGGGACGCTGCCGGCCATCGACCCCGGCAGCCCCTGAGCGCGCACATCCGTGCCATTCACCTGCACCGCCGCGACGTAGAAATTCTCGGGCAGATTCCGCACGAATACATCGTAGGTTTCACCCGCCATCACGGTCACCGTAAACGGGTCCGAATCGAAGCGGGGATTCGCCTCGGCAATCGCGCCGCGTTCACTGCGAGGTTCCAGCGTCACGCGCGGTCCCGCATTCGGGCGCGGATCCGCTAGCGTTCCCTCCATGCGCAGGACGCCTTTCCATTCGTGAGCGGGCAGAGCCAGCAGATTCACCTCGTCGATGTCCTGGCCGGCCACCGTCAGGAACGTCCGCGCGATCAGGCGATGACCTTCGGAGGTAGCGTCCGCCCACACCTGGTACGCTCCCGGCGTCACCTGCCGGATGGTGAAGTTGGAGTCCTTGTCGTACTCGGTGCGCTCCGGAAGCGGAAGCGTTCCGGTGTTGCCGGCGTCGATTCGCTCCAGAAAAATAGTCGCGTTCCCCATCGCCAATCCGGTGGTGCCGTCCGTGATTTGTCCGCGAATGGACGACTTGCGCACCGGCTGCAGGTACAGATCGATACCGCCGATCTCCGCGCCGTTTCCCAGCCGGATCGGCACCGCCTCGCCCAGCTTCAAGGTATCGGGGTAGAACGTCGTCCCATAGGTGTCCATGGGAATCTCGCGGCCCAAGGGGTCCAATCGCGCCTGATCCTGAACGCCGCGCGAAGCCGGAGCTTTCTCATACACCGCGGCCACGTAATATTCTCCGGGCGCCAGATCGTAGACGCGGTAGTCGCCATGGTCGTCGGTCACGGCGCCGCGGACAGCGGTAAATCCATGCCGCCCGCGAATGTGATATTCGCGATACAGTTCCACGGGCACGGCGATGGCCGGGTCGCCGTCATTGAAGCGAACCTTGCCCGCCAGCGTCGCCCACGGCTTCAGGCGGAACGTGACTTGAGACATCGTCTGGCCGGCTGCCAGAAAGAATTGCGGCGGCATGCGCAGTGTGCCGCGCAGAAAGATGGAAGTACTCAGATAACCATCGCGCTGGGCCGTGAGCGAGTACGATCCGCGTGGGATATCGCGAATTTCAAAGCTCCCCTTGTCGTCGGCGTCCGCGCCGAGAGCCGGGCCGCCCGCTTCCAGAGGACGCAGAGTCACATGTGCGCGCCGCAGCGGGGCGCCGTCGGAATCGCGCACGACAACACCTGAGATCCGGCTCGGAGCCGGGAGCCTCTGCTGCCCAAAGGCGACTACCCCCAGCAGCGCGATAACCAATAACCGCATTTTTAGAGGATGACGCACCCAGATGGCCATGCGTGGAAGCTAATGTGTTTCGCCTAATATGTTTCCACGCCAGGGCCGCCCGGCGGGCGCGAGCGCATGCGCCAGTGGTAGACCAGGGCGCCCGTGCCGATGGTGAGTGCGGTCCCAAGCGCGACAAAGGGGATCAGCATGATGCCCTGAATGGTCACCCAGGCTCCCACTACGATGAAGAGCACTGGAAATAGCGGGTAGGCAAAACTTACGATGCGCAACTTCTGCCATCCGGGACGATTGCGGAAAACAAATAATGATGCCACGCTCATGGCCGCGAAGAAGTTCAGCGTGATACCGATGTACTGCATCAGTTGCAGGAACGGCATCATGGTCATGACCATCGTGCACAGGCCTTGCGCCACAATGGCGGCCACCGGCGTGTGAAAGCGTGGATGCACTTTCGCCGCGATCGACGGGAATGCGCCGTTTCCAGCCATGGCGTAATACACGCGCGGCCCTACCGTGATCATCGCGTTCACCGTGGACATCAGGGAAAGGGCCATCAGTCCGCCGAAAATCCCCGTTCCTTCGGGGCCGAACAATTTCGATGCCGCGAACGCTCCTACCGCCTCTTTGCCCTTCAGTTCTTCCAGCGGCGCCGCGTACACGAATACAAGATTGAGAGCGATGTACAGCACCGTCACTAGAGCCGTGCCGATGCCCATCGCCATCGGTAGCGTACGGATGGGTTGGCGCAGTTCCTCGGCGACGTAGGTGGCGGCATTCCATCCGCTGTAAGCCACGAAAACGAACACCAGGCTGACTGCGAATTGTGCCGTCAGCGACGTAGTGGCTTCACGGGTAGCGCTCACGGAATAGTGCGACACATTGCCGTTTCCAATCGTGAACCCCAGCACGATGAATGCGAGCAGGACGATGACCTTGATCCCCGTGAGGAAGTTTTGCACGCGCGCGACGCGTTGCAATCCGAAAATGTTCAACAAGGTGAAGACCAGCACCAGGCTACATGCCACTCCTTGCGCTCCCCCGATTCGCAGGGCCCAGTCGCCTGAGCCAGCCACCACCGGCGCATTTTGCTGCTGCAGGGCGGGGAAGAAGTGCCCCAGGTATTCGGAAAATGCGAGTGCGGCGGCCGCGATCGGCGCCGAGAATCCCGCAAAGAACGAGGCCCAGCCGGTCATGAATCCCCACGTGGGTCCGAACGCGCGAGTGAGATAGACGTATTCGCCCCCTGAGCTGGGGAAATTAATGCCCAGTTCGGAGTAGCAAATGGCTCCCAGGAATGCGCAGATTCCGCCAACCACCCAGATCAACAGAATCAGGTTGGGCGAGCCCAGATCCTTGGCCAGGTAACCGGTGCCGGTAAAAATTCCGGTTCCCACCATATTGGAAACCACCAGCGCGGTCGCGCTGATGAGGCCAAGCTGGCGGAGCAGTCCGGACTTACCGGCGGTCACTATTTCATTTTACGAGTTGCCAGCGCGTAAGGGTTACACGCCATGACATTTTTTGTATTTTTTGCCGCTGCCGCAGGGGCACGGGTCGTTGCGGCCGACTTTTCCAGCTACGGGAGCCGGCGCGGCTGCCTCCGGTTCTTCGTCGCTCTCTTCCGCAGTTGCAAAGACGGGATCCAGGCCGGCCAGACGTAGCCTTTCGTCCAGGGCGAACATAACCAGTTCGGCTTCGCTTGCCGACAATTCCGCCAGCGCGTCGATTTTGCGCAGCATGCCGCGAATCCGCCCGCGTGTGGTTTCGCCCGGCATGGCCAGGGCGTAGGCGAACAAGGCGTCCTCGCGAAGATCTTCCAGATCGCCCTCGCGGTCGAAGTAACTGGCGATCTTATCGGCATGGCCTACGATTTGAAAATAGCCCGTGCCGCGGATGGCTTGCCGCAGGATGTCTTTATTCGGATCGTCCAGGTGCTGCGCAAAGAAGCGCGCGTAGGGCTTCCACAGCGACCGCCACATGGACTCGAGCGCTCTCGCACGGGCGATTCCGCCTTCTTCATACAGGGCCTCGATGGCTTTGCGTGCATCGTCCCGGTCCGCGGCTGCGTATAGGCCGACCGCCGCACCGCCGCGTTCCGCGATGTCGCGCGATGTGTCCGTCAGCACCGCCAGCATGCCATCGCGAATCTCGGCATTTTCGGTAGCGTCCGCCAGCGATGCCCATGCCCGCCCACGGACCTTGGCATCCGAATCAGACTGCGCTACTCGCAAGAGCGACGCGCGCGATCGATGATCCAGCTCGTGATTGAAGAAGCTGTGCGCCGCGCCCGCACGGACCTCGGCATCGGGAGATTCCAGCAGCGCCAGCCGTTCCATTTCGCTCAGTACGTCGAAGGCAGGCAGCTCGCGCTTGGGATACTCGGCCAGAAGATCGAACGGTTCCGGCTCATAGTTGGGCGGAGGTCCGTCCAATTGCTCCAGCGCGTACTGGACCTCGCGGCGCAGTTCGCCCTCTTCCGCCGGGATCTCGGCCAGCATCGCTTCCAGCGCAGGCCGCGCCGCCGGATCGCCGTAGAGGCCCAGGCAGAAAGCTCCGTCGGCTGCATCGAATTCCAGACGATCCAGAAGAAGCGCCAGGACCCGGGGATCATGGACGTGCATTCCGGCCAGCAGGAAACCGATTTCGGCGCTGTGTTCTTCGCCCAGTTCTTCGTATAGCGCCAGGAGTGGCTCCACCGCGCGCTCGCGGAAGGGAAGCAGCGCTTGAATCAGCTCATCGCTGACATCGTCGGGTGCCCGCCGGATGACGTCCATGTAGAAATCCAGCGCTTCCGGCACGTTCCAGTGCCGGAACAGATCCACCAGCAGGGAATCGAGATCAAGACGATCGTCCTCATGCGGGGCCTTTGCGAACGCCAGGACTTCTTGGATCGCTTCGGCGCCGCCGTCGAGAATAGATTGAATCAGGCGCTGATCGACGCCCACGCGGCCCATCGCCGCGTCGCGCAGTAACTCACCCGCACTGGCCACCGGCCGCGACTACGCTTCTTTCACCACGTGGACGGGTACGTCCACGGAAACGTCGCGATGCAAGCGAACGCTCACCTTGAATTCGCCCAGCGTCTTGATGGGCTCGTCCAGTTGGACCTTCTTGCGATCGATGGTGTAGCCGAGCTTTTCCAGTGCCACGGCAATATCGTTCGCCGTCACCGAGCCGAACAGTTGATCGTTTTCGCCGGCTTTCTGGTAGATGGTGACCGATGCGGCCGCCATCAGCTTGCCCAGTTCCTGCGCATCCGCCACGTGCTTGGCGTCCTTCTTGAGGTGCGCCTGGCGTTCCTGCTCCACGATCTTCTTATTGGATTCGTTCGCCGTTACCGCCAGCTTGCGGGGCAGCAGATAGTTCCGTGCGTAGCCCGCGGCGACCTTTACAACCTGGCCGCGCTGGCCCAGTTTGTCGATATCTTCTCTCAGGATAATTTCCATGCCCATGTCCTCTTACAACGAAGTCGCGAACGGCACTAGCGCGATGTTGCGCGCCTGTTTGATGGATTCCGCCAGCCGCCGCTGATGCGGTGCGCATACACCGGAAATCCGCCGCGGAGTGATCTTGCCGCGCTCGCTGATAAAAGAGCTGAGCAGGCGCACGTCCTTGTAGTTGATGTCGTCGATCTTATCCACGCAGAAGCGGCACAGCTTCTTGCGCCGGAAATACTGCTTCTTTCCCGCGATGGCCTTGTCGCCGCCCGTGGGTCTTGAGGAACCGCTGATGGGTCTTCCGCCTTTATGTTCCGCCATGATGTCCTCTTACGATTCCTTGCTCGATACGGGGGTTTCCGCGACGGCCACGCTTGCGCCCGGCAGGCCGGGAGCCACCGCGGCAGGTTCGCTGGGCAATGCCGGAGCAGCAGGTGCGCTGGGCACCGCCATGGGTGGCGGCGCAGGCCGGCGGGCGGCGCGCTTCTCGCGCTGCTTCTTGCGCTTCTCGATCTTCTTGGCCTTCTCGTCGATCCGGACCGTGATGAACTTGAT